>Ga0335085_10000314_pt1 | contig 144620 bp, 143 predicted proteins | sample Lox_Sample_45_FD_206712 | JGI IMG/M metagenome (GOLD analysis project Ga0335085, IMG submission 206712) | Soil microbial communities from Loxahatchee National Wildlife Refuge, Florida, United States - Lox_Sample_4.5 | ecosystem: Environmental > Terrestrial > Soil > Wetlands | place: USA...
CACCGCTCGACTCGGCTTCCGCCGCGAATTGCCGGGAAACTAGCCCGCCGAGGCGGGCGGCTTCGGCAAAGGCCTGACGGTCCGCGGACGACAGATCGTTGTAAAGATCCTTCGACATCAGAAAGGCCGCCGGGTCATAGATATGACCCGACATAGTCAGGTATTTCTGAACTTGGTAGAATTTCGACGCGATAATCGTCGCTATTGGATTCTCTTGAGCGTCAAAGCGGCCGGTCTGCAGCGCGCCGTAAACATCTGGGAACGCCAGCGGATGCGTGTCGGCGCCAAGGGCGTCGAAACCCTGCACCATGACATCGCTTTGCGGCACGCGCAGTTTTAAACCATGCAAGTCGTCCGGCCTCTGGATCGGGCGTTTTGAATTGGTGATGTGCCGCATGCCGTTCTCACCCCAGGCGAGGGCGATGATGTCCTTGCCTTCGAATTTCTTAAGCAACTGCAGTCCTAACGTCCCATCCAGCACGCTGTACGCGTGCTGTGCGTCGCGGATCAGGAACGGAATACCAAAGACCCCAATTTCCGGAACGAAATTCGGCATCGGGGCGCCGGTGATAAATGCCAGGTCGACCGTGCCAAGCTGCACTCCCCTCATCATCTCGACCTCGCCGCCGAGCGCCGCGTCGGGGTATTGGTCGATCCGGTAACGGCCCTGGGTGCGCTTTGCCACCTCGGCAGCAAAGACGTCGGCGCCCGCACCCAGCTGTGAATTTGGCGCGAGAATGTAGCCGAGCTTGATAACGCGGGCGTCCTCGGCAAGCGAAAGGGACGGCGCGGCAGTCGCCGCAAATGCTGCGCTTCCACCGATAAATTGCCGACGCAGCATGATCGTCTCCCGGTTCCGCATCCCAGTTTTGGGGGATCATCACCGGCACGCCTGAATGAAGGATTAACGTTAATTATGGTTGAACGACGATTATCTAATGCGCGTTACCGAGGGCCACGCGGCTACGAAAGATCAACCCGTCAAGGTCGGTCTTGTTGCAGGTTGAGGCGCTCCCGCTGCCGAGGCTGAACGGCGGGAGTCGGACCAATAACCTGACCTTCGCCGGAGCATCGGGGATTTACGGCCTCGCGCCGAATGTGGTCATCGCGGCGCGGAAGATCGCCGCGCACCCCAGGTTGATCGACGTACAAACCTTAGAAGGCCGGGCGAGGTTGTGCGCGTTTCCGCGACCGGTCCCGTCTTGCGGATTAGCGCGGCACACAAAGACGCGTGACGGCGTCATATCGCTGACCAGCAGGACAATTAACGGCTGTCACGCACTGGTTCGTCTGCGCATTGTACTGCTGGCCCGCAGGACAATTAACAGCTGTCACGCACTGGTTTGTTTGCGCGTTGTATTGCTGGCCCTGCGGACAATTGACCGTTACGCACTGGTTTGTCTGTGCGTTGAGCTGCTGGCCCTGCGGACATTGGACCGCAGGCTGCTGGGCCTGCGTCGGCATGCACTTGCCTTGGGTGATGACAAATGTCTGCCCCGGCGAGCAAACGTTTGGCATTTGAGCCGCAGCCCGCGGAATGGCGCTTCCGCCAAAGCCTAGCGCGCTAAACAGAAGCAACGCACCAAAGAGCGATGAGCTTGCTGCTTTCCGTATCATGGCCACCCTCCTTCGTTTCCTCTCGGAAATGTTGACTGTTTTTCGGCGAGACGCTGCGAATGTCCCTTGTCAGCATTACCGCGGTCGAGCATCAAGTGTATATTATTGGCGACCCCTGCGCGGAGATGACCCGAAAGGGTGCACGTAATTGCTGCCTCGTTCACATCCCGAGCATCTCCATTTTCTTATCAAACACGCCGGGCACCCATCCTCGCGACGCCTTAAGAAAACTAATCAAGTCGTTGCGGTGGATGCAGGTGACGTTACTCGCGTCTCCCGAGTAGATACCGTTGCTTTGGAACAAAAACACTTTTTGGGGTATAGTGGCATAGTCGTTCAAATTCAATGAAGAATTTCCCGTCTTGATGTGCGTGATTGCTCGTTCTCTCGTCTTTGGGTTTACTATGAGATATTCGAATGTCGTCGAATCTGCCTTTCGAGAATTCGAAATCACAAACCAGCCCAAGTTTTGTAGATACAAAAATAGCAAGTCTTCCGTTTCTTCGGGACTTAGTATCATAAAGATGTCAGAAAAGACTTCAGCATTTATACGATAAAAGTCGCCTGAACGGCCCTCAATGGCGAACGTCCGCGCGGCGGCCAGTACGAAGTCGACGCCTTCCTCGCGCAAGGTGCGCCGGATTTCGTCGGCGACATCGGGATCCTCGTGGCTCAGGATGCGGGGGTCGTCCCCGATGACCGTCACGCGGCTGCCGAACCGCCGGTAGGCCTGCGCCATTTCAAGTCCGACATAGCCTGCCTCAAGGATGACGAGATGAGACGGTAGGTAGTCGAGCTCTAGCGCCTCGATGTGGGTCAACGGAGCCGCAGCGGCGAGACCGGGAATATCCGGAATCGCCGCGTGCGAGCCGAGGTTGAGGGAATACCTGACTGCCGGCGAATACCCGCGTCGCGCCATCATTCATTTGCACTTCAATCGTCTTCGGCGCGATGAAGCGGCCGGGCCCCATAACCAATTCGACGCCCGTCGCCTTGTATCGGTCGAGATGAAAGGCGATCTCGCGGTCGACCATCTCGCGTTCGCGCTGTCGCACGCGCGCCATGTCGGTCGAGACCGGACCTGTTAGCGTGCCGAAATGCGCCGCACGGCGGGCCAGGTGACCTATCCGGGCGCCCCAGATTTCGTTCTTGCTCGGCATGCAGGCGATGTTGGGGCAGGAGCCCCCTACCCAGCGACGCTCCACGACGACGGTCCGCTTGCCCGCTTGCCCCATGTGCCAAGCGAGCAGCTTGCCGCCTTGGCCGCTGCCGAGGATCAGGATGTCGACTTGCTCCGGGGACATGAGTTCCTCCCTTTCACACTGAGGTGGTGCGAGCGGACTGAGGCGAGAGGCTCAACTCCGCATCGGCCCGCCAATGGCAGAGGCAAGCAGCGACCGCTGCACGTCCCGCCTCAGTAGACAAAGCGACACCGCGAGGAGCACGATATCCTTCATCAGAAACGGCACGTTGCCGGTCATCGCCGGAAACCCGCCGGCACTTGCGTCCCAGTCCTCGGGCATGAACGGGATGATCGTGACGGTCGCGACGAACGTGCCGGTCGAGCCAAGAGCGCCGAGAATCCCGGCGTGGCTGCTCCAGAAACCCAGGAAGAGCAGCGTGCCGAATGTCCATTCCGAGGCGCCCAGGAACAGCGTGGCGCCGCGCATCCCGAAGGCGGGATATAGCCAGAAGATCAGCGGGCCATTGCTGATGAACGGAACCAGCCGCTCCGCCTCGTAGGCGAACCATTTCTGGTAGCCGAAGAAAAAGAAGATGATGACCATCGCGGTGCGCAGCAGATGGTAATCTGCACCGTCTCGCAGCAGGCCCAGCCTGCCGAGCACGTTTTCGAGCAGCCCGATCGGGCGTTGGAAAAACGGAGTGCCGGTGGCCCCGCGGTTCACGGACACCGGATCATTGGTAAATGGATTCATTGGCTGCTTCCTTTCGGTGAAAGGGCTGTTTGTCGATTGTCCGTCCTGGCTCTCGATGCGATCCGCTTCCGCCTCCAGGTCTTCCGCGGTCAGCCTGGCTTCCCAAATGGCTGGGCTCCCCAGCCCGCTGAGCCCTCTCTCGATGCCAAGCCGCCAGCTCCCGGAGCATTTGCCCTTTGATCTGTGGTTCAGCGTTAAGCGCACAAATCCGGCTGGCAGTCAGACCGACGCGCGTACGCGGCGGCGTGGTTTCGTCGGGGGTTTGCAACTGAAAACTCATGCGTCAAATAGCTGGGTTTTCGGCGCCAACTCGGTTCACGGTCGCCATCCTCCGCACTGTTCCAGGCGGTGCCCTATCCGTGCCGCGCGATGAGTTGGTTGGCGACGTCAGTAAGATTGCTGCCGACAATGTGCGGTTGTGGGCCGACCTCCAGAACGTCGTTTCCAACCCGCTTGATCAGCGCGGCTTCCCAGCCGGCCGCCACGGCGCCGAGCGTGTCCCAGGTGTGGCAGGCAACCAGGCAAAGCTGTGATGGCGGGACCCCAAGCTCATGTTCGACGTAGGCGTAAGCCTGGCGCGACGGCTTGTGATGCTTCGCCCCGTCCGCGCTGAACCGGCGTTCAAACAGATCGGCGATGCCGCCGTGTTCGAGCTGGCGGGTTTGCACCGAAAGCAGGTTGTCGGTGAGCGTGAACAGCCGAAAGCCGGCGTCGCGCAGTTTGCGGAGCGCCGCCGGCACCTCCGGATGCGGCGGCATCGTCGAAAACTTGTCGGTCAGCTCCTTTTTGTCGGCATCGCCGATTTTGATACCGCGCGTATCGGCCAGCATCTTCATCACGGCCGCGCCGATATCGGTGAACGGCACGTAGCAACCGGCGACGGTGAGCGCCGCCGAATACATGATGAAGTTGGCGAACCACAGCCACATCGCCTGTTTTTCGCCGAAAATGCGCTCGAAGATCGGCTCTATCGTTTGCAGATCGAGCAGCGCCTCATTGACGTCGAAGACGATCAGCGGACGAGCTGACATATCGGGCACTCCGCGTTACGGGATGAGGAAGTCGCGGATCGCCGCGGCGATCTCGCCGGCATGCGTGTCAAGGGCGAAGTGTCCGGTCTCAAAGAAGCGCACCACGGCGTCGGGGATGTCGCGCTGGAACGCGTCCGCTCCCGCGGGAAGAAAGAATGGATCGTTCGGGCCCCACTCCGCGAGAAAGCTCGGCTTATGGGTGCGGAAATACGCCTGGAAGGCGGGATAGAGCGCGATATTACTTTTATAGTCGCCGAACAGATCGAGCTGCACCTCGTGGGCGCCGGGGCGCGCGAGATAGAAATTGTCGAGCGAGTAGCGGTCCGGCGACACCGCCGCCGGATCGGTGACACCGTGTGTGTACTGCCAAACCGTGGTCTCGGGCGCCAGGAAGGTGCGCAACGCGTCGCGATTGGCTTGCGACGGGGCTCCCCAGTAAGCCCGGATCGGCTTCCACCCGTCGCTCAGCCCTTCTGCGTAGGCGTTGCCGTTTTGCGAGATGATTGCGGTGATCCGGCCGGGGTGCCAGGTGGCGAGCCGGAAGCCGGTCGGCGCGCCGTATTCGAAGACGTAGATGGCGAAGCGGGTGAGCCCGACGATTTCGGTAAAACGGTCGATGAGCCGCGCAATATTGTCGAATGTATAGGCGAATGTGCCGCGCTCCGGCATGTCTGACTGGCCGAACCCCGGAAGATCAGGCGCGACGACGTGGAAGCGGTCCGCGAGCATCGGGATGAGATCGCGGAACATGTGGCCGGCACTCGGGAAGCCGTGCAGCAGCAGGATCGTCGACGCGTCAGGGGGACCCGCCTCGCGATAGAAGACATTGATCCCGTCCACGTCGACCTTGCGAAAACTGATCTTGGGCATGCGGAGCCTCGTCACTGCGTTATCGACTTCGGCGCGGTCAGCCCAGCGCCCTCAACCAGGCAGCGATGGCCTGGCCGATCTCGTGTGGCGAATCTTCCTGGACGTAATGAATGCCCGCGACGGTTACCTCGGTCTGTGCCGGGAACCCGCGGACAATGGCGAGATCGGCGTCGTTGGATAAAATCTCGCCAGGCTCGGCTTTGATGAACAACTTGGGCACATCACTGGTCGCCAGCCAGTCGGCGTAGGCCGCCACGATGGCAACCACATCGGCGGGCTCGCCCTCGATGGGGATCTGGCGCGGCCAGCTCAGCGTCGGGCGCCGCCCCTCGCCGGGCTCGGCGAAGGGGCGCCGGTACGCCGCCATCTCCTCGTCGGAGATTTTGCGCAGAATGGCTTTCGGCAAAATCTGCTCGATGAAGAAATTGTCTCGCAAGACCATCGCCTCGCCGGCCGGCGAACGCAGTCCCTGCAAGGCCGCACGCATGCCGAACTTGTCCCAATGGTCCCAGCGCTGCGGCACTGCGATCGCTTCGATGTACGCGATGCCCCTGACGGCCTCACGGTGGCGGTTTGCCCAGTCAAAGCCGAGCGCCGAGCCCCAGTCATGAATGACGAAGGTGACCCGCTCGCGCACACCCAGAGCCTCGAGCAGGGCGTCAAGGTAGCGGCGGTGCTCAACGAAGCGGTAAGAGCCGGGACGGGACCGCTGTCGGGCAGCTTGTCGGAACCGCCCATACCGATCAGGTCGGGTGCGATACAGCGGCCCAGCGGCTGGAGATGCGGTATCACGTTGCGCCAGAGGTACGACGAGGTGGGGTTGCCGTGCAGCAGCACGATGGCGTCGCCCTTCCCCACCTCCACATACGCCATCTCGCGGTCGAGGACCCGCCGCCGCTGCTTTTCGTAGGGGAAGGCTGCGGAGATCATGTTTCGTCATGCTCGCTACTCCTGATCGATTGCGTCGCGGTGATCGCGTCGCGCGGACAGGGTCGTCTCGTCTAGGGTGCCGCCGCATCGAGGATGATCTCGATCACGCGCTTTGGCGCCGTCGCCATCGGTGTGTGGTCCACCTTCGCCGAGCGGACGCGCGCAGCCATCCGGGCAGCCATAAAGCGTTGCGTCGCTGGATTGATCATGCGGTCTCCTTCGGCGACTAGGTACCAGGACGGCTTTGCCCTCCAGCCGGGTGTCGGAACCTTTTCCTGAATGCAGGCGAGAGCAAGCGGTCGCTGAGTGGCGGCAAAAAGTGCTGCGCGTTCGGGGCAGGCGTTCTGCGCGAACGCGGTGGCGAACGCCTCCCGCGGCATCCAGATAAAGCCATGTGCGTCCGGCACCAGTTGCGGCGCCTGCGGATGCGGCGTTTCGCGGAAGAACATCTCGGCGACGGTCTCACCTTTATCAGGTGCCAATGCCGCGATGTAAGCGAAGGATCGGACGCGCTCGTTGATCGTCGCCGCGACGATCGCGCCGGCATAGGCGTGCGCGGTCAAGACGACGGGGCCGCTGGTGCGTTCCAATGCGCGATCGAGCGCCGCGACGCCGTCCGACAACGACGTCAATGGAATGGGCGCCGCCAAGACATTCAGCCCTTCGTTCAGCAACGCTTGGGCAACGTCGTTCCAGCTCGAGCCGTCAGCCCAAGCGCCGTGAACCAAGACGATGGTTGGTCTTTCCGTGGACCCGGCCATGATCGAACCCCGACATTGGTCGCACGCTCAACCGAAGGCGTGTCCAAGCGGGCGGCGCCTCGGCGGGTCGAGGATTGAACGGGCACACTTGCGGAATCCTGGGGTATATTCTGAAAAGTCATGAACAAGGACCTACGCGCCACGCATGGTCCGCGCCATTGGTACGCCGCAAGACGGCATCCGATTTATTCACGGGTCAGGCGAGTGCGAGATCAACCTTGCCCGCCGAGAGCTTCGCATTCACCGATCTCCCGTCCCAATCGGCGGACGGGCCTTCGAGTTTATGGAAGTTCTAGTTCGATCGGCCGGCGAACTCGTCACCAAGGACGAATTGATGGACCGGCTCTGGCCCGGTGCCACGGTGATGGAAAACACGCTTCAGGTTCATGCCGGAGCCGTGCGTCGGGCGCTTGGTCCTTACCGGGGCCTGCTGAAGACCGAGTCCCGTCGCGGTTATCGGTTGCTCGGCGAATGGACCCTTGGCGACCGCGATACCGAGATACTTCCGGTCGGTCTCCGACAGATACGCATCGCGGATGAGCCTGGCGGGGCCAACTTCCCCGCCACCGTCGCACCGCTCATCGGCCGATCCGCGGCTTTACAGACGCTGCAGGCCTTGGTTTCCGCCTATCGCATCGTGACGCTGACAGGGCCTGGCGGCATAGGAAAAACCGCACTTGCGCTTGAGCTCGCGCGCCGGGTCCGCGGCGAATTCGTCAATGGCGGCTGGCTTGTCGAGCTCGCGTCGCTATCCGATCCAAACCTCGTTCCGGCCGCGGTGGCATCGGTGCTCGGGCTGCGACTTGGGTCTCACACAATCTCCCCCGAAGCCGTCGGGCAGGCCATCGCCGACAAAAACCTTATGCTGGTACTCGACAACTGCGAGCACGTCATCGACGCGACGGTGCTACTCGCTGAAACACTGATGCGCTTGTGTCCGCGCACGACGGTGCTGGCAACCAGTCGTGAAGTCTTTCGGATTAGCGGCGAGTATGTCTATCGCGTGCAGCCGCTCGAAGTACCGGCCGCCGGGCGGGAGGAGCCAGAGCATATTCTGAGCCAAAGCGCGGTGGAGCTTTTCATCGCGCGCACAAACGCGCTGAGTCCGGACTTCACGCCGCACGCCGCGCGTCTCCCGGCTATTGCCGCGATTTGTCGCCATCTCGACGGCATACCGCTGGCCATTGAATTCGCCGCCGGGCGCGCGGCTACCCTTGGCCCCGAACAGGTAGCCGCTGGCCTGCGCGATCGCATCGCCCTCTTGACCATCGGACGCCGCGCCACGATCCCGCGGCATCGGACACTTCGCGCGACGCTTGATTGGAGCTATGACCTGCTCCCCGAACCTGAGCAGCGCCTGTTGCGCCAACTGGCCGTCTTTTCAGGCGGCTTTACATTGCCGGCGGCGGCCGCCGTCGTCGGTGACGCAGATGGCATTGAGCCGCGCGTTGCGGATGGTGTTGCCGGTCTGGTCGACAAATCCCTTGTCACGCCGGATCGCGCCGCCGCGGCCCCGCGATGGTTTCTGCTGGAGACGATAAGGGCCTACGTCCTTGAAAAACTCAGCGCGCACGATGAGCTCGAGGCCGCGGCGCGGCGCCACGCGGAATTCTTCCGGGACCTCTTCACATCACGTCGGCTGGACGCCCACGTGCCGGGCGACGATATGGGGCAGTTCACCCGCGAGATCGACAATGTCCGTGCGGCGCTCGATTGGTGTTTCTCCGCCGCGGGCGACGCGGAGACCGGTGTCATCCTGACCGCAGCTTACGTGCCGGCCTGGCTGCACGCTGCACTGCCGACCGAATGCAGCGAGCGCACCGAACGCGCGATGAACAACCTGGCGCCCGGTATTAAGGTCAGTATGCCGTTGCTGATGCAATTGCACTTTGCCTTTGGCCTCATGCCGGCCTTTACGATGAGCCCGGTCGCACCTGCCAAGGCGGCGCTTAGCGAGGCTCTTGCATTGGCCGAGCAGATCGGCCACCTGCAGGCGCAATTTCAGATCCTTTGGGGCCTGTGGGTTCTCAACTGCGAGACCGCCGAATCCCGCACCACATATTCGGTGACGGAGCAGTTGTCGCTCGTCGCTCGCCGCATCGGCGATCCGTCGGCGAGCTTGATGGCGGATCGGTTGCGCGGCTTCGTGCTGGAGATGCAGGGCCAACATCAACAGTCGCGCGAGTGCTCCGAACATGTCGTCCGGCACTACGTCCCGCCGACAGACCAGCGCTTGACCGCCTGGGGCCAGTTTGACCAGCGGGTCCTCGCCCGCGCGATGCTGGCGCCGACGCTTTGGTTTCAAGGATACGCCGAGCAGGCCATAGATCAGGCACGGCTTAGTCTGGAGGAAGCACAACGCACGAATTTGCGGCTGTCGATCGGCGAGGCACTTCGGGTTGCGGTATGCGACGTTGCTTTGATGACCGGTGATCTGGAGACCGCCGACCAGTCGACAACGATGCTGATCGACGTCGCGACAAGCCAGAATGCTCCGTTTTGGGGAATATTGGGACGGTGCTTTCGGGGAAAAATGTTGGTCGCCCGAGGTGAATTCGCGGGGGGATGCGCTCGGTTACGTGCCGAACTTGAATTCTGCGAGAGGGCGAATTGGCCGATCTGGTACCCCGAGTTCATGGCCGCCATGGCCGAAGGCCTGGCAGGGCTGGGACTGATCGCGGAGGCCCTATCCGCGGTCGACAAGGGATTGGCGAGTGCCGATCAAGGCGGCGAGCGCTTTTACTATCCCGAATTGTTGCGCCTCAAGGGTGAGCTTTTGCTTCGGCAACCGCGCAGTCAACATGGTTCCGATGGCGAGCGGTGCCTTCAGGCCGCTCGCCGTTTGGTCCGGCGGCACGGCGCTCTCGCTCTAGAGTTGCGCAGCGTCATGAGTTTGACGCGCTTGCGCGTGATCCAGGATCAACATGAGGAGGCAAGACGGATACTGAGGGCTCTCTACAATCAGTTCACCGAAGGCTTTGATACGACGGATTTGAAAGCAGCCGAACTTCTGTTGGCGACGCTAGGTTAGTTCAAATTTTCGATCGCCGGCAAACCGGGCCGGCGAGTGTCGGCAGCAGCTGTCGACATCGTCATCTTGATCTTATTCGCGAGGCGCTGCATCCATTCCCGCCGACGACTGCTTTGGGCACATTGAGGCGTCCCGCAGCTAAGGCTGAACGGCGGCAATAGGATCAGTTAGCCGTCATCGGTTTTTACTCGACTAGACTCAAACTAGACTCTCCCCATCCCGTTTCCGATTAAGATATTGATATTACTGGCTTCCACACCTAGGGGATTCGAACCCCTGTCGCCGCCGTGAGAGGGCTGATCTTGGGCGCTGCAGTGCGCTGACCACACCGTCGCCAGCTCGCGGCCCTTGTCGAGCAGATCGGTGCGCCGATAGCTTCGCTCGGCAGCAAGCACCGCTGGGCATGCCGCGCCCTCGCAACGGATTGTCGTTTATCCTGCCGGGTATGCTTACAAGTTTAGCGGCAGTCGGCCGCTAAACTTGTACAAGCGAAAAATTTTCGTTTGCTTCAGTGCGCGTAGTGCGCCGCCCAACATCTGGTAAGCTATCTGTTAAGCACGAATTCTCACCGTCTAACATCGTCTATCATCGTGATCCGGAAGGTGGAATTAAGGGCGGAACGGTGGTAGAAGTGGAGTATAAGTGATTGAAAATACAAGACGAGAGAGCGAGATTTCGTCTCTACGCTCGAAATGACGGAGTTACCTGCGGCTTCAACACCAGCTTGCCGATTACCTCGCCGGCTTCGAGCATCGCTTGCGCACGGCCGGCTTCGGCCAGTGGCAGCCGGTCGTGGATCAGCGGTGTGATCCGACCGGCCGCGAGGTGATCAAGCAATACGCGGCCGGCATGCGCGCGGATGTCGGGGCGGTCGTCAAAGCTGTGGATCGTGAAAAACCGCACCGCCGGGCTTTTCGCGCCCTGTTCGCGCATCGCCGTCAAAAAGTCCGGGTCGGGCGGGCCGTCGAGCCGTCCGTAGGACACGACCAGCCCCAGCGGCGCGAGCAGCGCGAAATTGCGCCCGAAGCGCGGACCGCCGATCGGATCGAGAATGAGATCGACCCCGTGCCCTCCGGTCGCTTCCTTGACCCGCGCGGCCACATCTTCGGTGCGGTAATTGATCGCGTGATGCGCGCCGATCGACAGCACGGCGCGCCGTTTTGCCTCCGAACCGCAAACCCCGATCACCTGCATCCCCGCCGCCAGCGCCAATTGCACTGCGGCGCTGCCGACCCCGCCTGCGGCGGTGTGTACCAGCACTGTCTTTGCCTCGACGCCGCGCGCGGCGCTGTGCAGCACGTGGTAGGCAACGTGGTAATTCGACAGGCATGCCGCCGCTTCGAGGTCGCAGCCCGCGGGCAGCACATGCGCGGCGACGCTCGGCACCGCGATATATTCCGCATAGCAGCCGGCACGCACTGGCAGATCGCGCGCGCTGATGAAGACGCGATCGCCGATATCGCGGTCACCGACCTTGGCGCCGCGCTCGACGATCGTGCCGCTCATCTCGATGCCGGGAATAGCCGGCAACGGCGGCATCCAGGCATAGGTCCCCCGGCGTACCAGCACCTCGGGCATGCTGACGCCGATGGTGTCAGCCTGTACCAGCACCTCGTTGTCGCGCGGAACAGGGCGCGGCATCTCGGTATATTCGAGCGCCTCGGGGCCACCGGGCTGGCGCAGCAGGATCGCTTTCATCGAACAGGTTCTCCGTTTGCCTTGCCGGCCGCCGCCGGAATATCGATCATAGCCGCAACGACAACGCCGCAGTAGGCGAGAGGGCGAGGGATGAAATTCGGATTGTTTGGCGGTGCGCGCACCGATCCAGGCGAGCAGGCGAGCGATAGCCGCATTTATACCGACTATATCGACTATATCTGCGAGGCCGAGCAGCTCGGCTTTCACAGCGTATTTCTCGTCGAACACCATTTCACCGGGTTCGGCCAAGTCTCGGCGACGATCAACTTCCTCACCTACCTGGCGGCCAAGACCTCGACCTTGCGGCTCGGGACGGCCGTGCTGGTGCTGCCGTGGCACAACCCCGCGCTGCTCGCCGAGCAGGCGGCAACGCTTGACCTCTTATCGAACGGCCGTTTCGATTTCGGCATCGGCAAGGGGTATCGCTGGGGTGAGTTCCACGGCTTCTGCATTCCGATGCAGGAGGCCGAGGAGCGCTACCAGGAAACCGTTGCGTTCCTGCGCAAGGCGTGGACCAGCGAGGGCCGTTTCTCGCATCACGGCAAATACTGGCATTACGACGACGTGGTGATCGAACCGGCGCCGGTGCAAAAGCCGCATCCGCCATTCTGGGTCGGCGCGGCGAGCCCACCCTCCATCCGCTTTGCCGCCGAACAGGGGTACAATCTGCTGCTGGGGCAGGGCGGCGGCCCGGAGACCGTCGCCGAGGGTGTCTCCATTTATCGCCGGGCGGTGGAAGAACAGGGCCGGGTCTTTGACTCCTCGACGGTCGGGTTGACCCGCGCGCTGCACATCGCGATGAACGACAGCGAGCGCCAAGCCGCGCTGGAGTTGCGGGCAAAGTTCATGGCACAGGTGGAGCAGTTGTCACTGTCGCCTACCGGCGACTCGCCGACTCTGGGTCGCCCGCGCAAGGCGCTGAGCCAGGCCGAGCGCCACGCGCTCACCGAACGCGACGCGCTGATCGGCCGACCGGACGAAATCATCCGCCGCATCAAGGCGCTGCAAGCCGGCGGCGTCGAATACATCATGGTGATCGATTTCGCCGGGCGCCTCGATCACCTGCGGCTGTTCGCCAGTGAGGTGATGCCGGCGTTCGAATGACTATTCGGGCGCCGGGTTCAGCACGGTCGCGAAGGCGTGTCCGGCCCAGACAGCGAGCAGGCAGATCACCACCGACATCAGCACATTGCCGCCGGCCTGCAGCCAGCGGCTTTCGCGCGCCAAGTCGAGCGTCTGCAGGCTGAATGCGGAGAAGGTTGTAAACCCGCCGCAGATTCCGACCATGACAAAGGCGCGAACGTTGAACGACGCAACCAGGCGGCCGCCGGGTCCGCTGAACGTGCCAAAAAACCCGATGACAAACGATCCGACAATGTTGATGAAGATCGTGCCCCAGGGAAATTGCGGCCCGAGGATTTCAGCGACGAGCGCCGCAAGCCAGAACCGCGTCATGCTGCCGAGCGCGCCGCCGAGGGCGACCCACAGATAGGTGGATAACACCACTACTACTCGTCATGGCCGGGCGTGACCCGACCATCCATGGACCCCCGGGTCAAGCCTGGGGGTGACGATCGGAGGAAACACGACCGCCGCACGCGTTAGATATCGGCATAAACGTGGGTTTCGGCCTTGCCGCCGGGATGCGTGACTGCACCCTTTTCCGCGTCGCCAACCGTCTGCGCATATTTCCACAGCGTGCCGGCATTGTAGTCGGTGCGGCGCGGCGCCCAGGCGGCCTTGCGGGCGGCCAGCTCGGCGCCGCTCAGCGCGACGTCTATCGTGCCCTTGACCGCGTCGATCGTGATCATGTCGCCGTCCTTCAGCAAGCCGATCGGCCCGCCGACCGCCGCCTCCGGCCCGACATGGCCAATGCAAAAACCATGCGACGCGCCGGAAAAGCGACCATCGGTGATCAGCGCGACCTTTTCGCCCATGCCTTGGCCGACCAGCGCTCCGGTCGTCTGCAGCATCTCGCGCATGCCGGGCCCGCCTTTCGGACCTTCGTAGCGGATGATCAGCACGTCGCCTTCCTTATAGGTGCGGTTGGCGACCGCCTGGAACGCGTCCTCCTCGCAATCGAAGCAGCGGGCGGGGCCGGTGAACTGCAGCCGCTCCATGCCCGCGACCTTCACGATCGCCCCTTGCGGCGCGAGATTACCCTTGAGCACCACGACGCCGCCGGTTGGCGAGAACGGGTTCGCGGTCGTCCGGATGACATTCTGTCCGGTCGGGACCTTCACGCCCTTGAGGTTCTCGGCGATGGTCTTGCCCGTAACGGTGATGCAGTCGCCATGGAGATAGCCGCCGTCAAGCAACGCCTTCATCAGCACCGGCACGCCGCCGATGTCGTAAAGGTCTTTCATGACGTAGTCGCCGCCCGGCTTCAAATTGCCGATATAGGGCGTCCGTGCGTAGATCTTGCCGACCTCATGCAGGTCGAAATCGATCCCGGCCTCGTTGGCGATCGCCGGGAGATGTAGCCCGGAATTGGTCGAGCCGCCCGCCGCCGCGACGACCGCGGCGGCATTTTCGAGCGATTTGCGCGTGACGATGTCGCGCGGGCGCAGATTGAGCTTTAACAGCTCCATGACTTGCTGGCCCGAGGCTTCGGCATAGGCGTCACGCGAGTCATAAGGCGCCGGTGCGCCTGCCGAGCCGGGGAGGGCAAGGCCGATTGCTTCCGATACCGCCGCCATCGTGTTCGCGGTAAACATGCCGCCGCACGAACCCGATGACGGGCAGGCGACGCATTCCAGCTCGTGCAGCTCCTCGTCGGTCGCTGCCTGGACGCTATGTTTGCCGACCCATTCATAGACATCGCCGATCGTCACGTCGTGACCCTGAAAACGGCCCGGCATGATCGACCCGCCGTACATGAAAACGCTCGGCACGTTGAGCCGCACCATCGCCATCATCATCCCGGGCAGCGATTTGTCGCAGCCGGCGAGCCCGACCAGCGCGTCGTAGCAATGCCCGCGCATTGTCAATTCAACCGAGTCGGCGATGATCTCGCGGCTGATCAGCGAAGATTTCATTCCGGCATGCCCCATCGCGATGCCGTCGGTCACGGTGATCGTGGTGAATTCGCGCGGCGTGCCATGCGCCGCGGCGACACCCTTCTTGGCTGCCTGCGCCTGACGGGCTAGGGCGATGTTGCAGGGCGCGGCCTCGTTCCACGTCGTCGCGACGCCGACCAGCGGCTGGTCCTCGATCTGCTCGCGCGTCAGCCCCATCGAGTAGAGAAAGGCGCGGTGCGGCGCGCGCTCCGGCCCGACCGTGACATGACGGCTCGGCAGGCGAGCCTTATCGATCACGGGCTTGCGGACGTCATCGGGCATGGCCGATCTCCTCTCGTGCAGTTTCCGGCGAAATTGGCGGCAACCTAATCGCCGCGTTCCGCGTGATCAATGCCGCGTTCGCGAATAAACCGGCGCGACATCCGGTCTCGGAGCAAAAGGATGGATCGAGTGATTGCAGCTTCTGACCAACCACGAGCCTACGACCCGGTAATCCGCGCCATTCATTGGGCCACGCTGGCTTTGATCGCCGCGACGTTCGCGGCGGTGTGGCTTGCCGACCCTGCCTTTGTCGGCGGCTCGAATGTTCGGTCGGTCGTGCAAATTCACCGGTCGCTCGGATTGACGGTCGCGGCACTGACAGTTTTTCGCCTCCTCTGGCGGCGGAAAGCCCGCATCCCGCCGCTGCCAAGCGATCTGCCGGCGGCCCAGAAAATGGCGGCCCGCGGTGTGGAGGGCCTTATCTACTTGTTGCTGTTGGGCCAGCCCACGGTCGGACTGCTGTACACGAATGCCTATGGCCTGCGGGCGAACCTGTTCTTCCTGGGTGAGCTGCCGGCAATTATCGGACGGGATCGCCCGTTCGGCGCCGAACTGGGCGCAATCCACAGTTTTCTCGGCTATTCATTGTTGATCCTGATCGGCATCCATGCAGCGGCCGCGTTGTTTCATCATTTTGTTCGGCGCGACGGCGTCCTCGACGCGATGTTGCCTGCCCGCTTGCGGCGCAATCCGAGCAGCGGCATCGCGAAGTAGAAACATTGCAAGGGCCACTGCCTGTCGCGCTGCGTCGCGCCGATCTGTGTCTCACCGAACATCCCAGGCCTGGCAAGCGGGCAGCGGGCGCGAGTGCGTCGTCGCAACAAGCGGCCAGGCTTCGCCTTTCGCCGCCGGCCGCCGAAGCAGCGAGACGGCGGGGATCACACCCTGCGCCATGATCTTGGCGCGGTCGAGCGGCGAAAAATCCAGTAGGGCGTCGATCCCCTGGTCCCAAGCCCAGGCTTCCGTGACCGAGAACGGCTCGTCTCTGACGCGAAACCGGACGAGCTGGTTTGACGCCGGCCAGCGCATATCGAAGGCCAGCGCATAGGCCATCCAATCCCCCATCGTCGGGTTGACAACCGCTACGCGCGCCGGGGCCGGGGCGGGCGCGGCGAAGGGCGAAAGTGCCGGCCGCAACTCGGCAACGGCGGCGCGCGCCGCGGCGACATCGGGAAACCGGCAATCGAGGCGATAGTAGCGTCGCCCAGCGAATGGCAAAAGGAACAACAAGCCGATCGCGAGACCAGCGGCGGCAGAGACAATGCTAGGGCGCGCATATCGCCGCGGCAGAAGGCTCGCACCGACGCAGCCGAGGGCGATGACGATCATCGGCCCCAATTCGCTTAGATAGCGCCAGAGCGAGGCCGCAGAGGCCACCTCAGCCGCACTGAAGACGGCGATGTAAGACCAAGCCAAAAAGACGACGAAACACAACCCGACGATCGCGCCCAGCGATACGACAAGCCGAGCGGGCGGCAAACCTGCATCATCGCGGTCGCTGAGGCGCCGCCAGCCGGCGACACCGGCGACCACGGCGGCGATCGCGATGATTAGCGCAGCGACGCCGAGCGTGGGATTTCCGGCGAGCCGATCCAGCATAAAGGCGCGCAACACGGTCATCGGCGCGGTCCAGTCCCACGCCGCCAAGGGCCGCGGCGAGATGTCCGGGCCGATGCGAGCGGCCCATAGATGCGCCTGCCAAGCCAAACCGCCGGCTGTCGGCGGCACGATCAGCAAAAGGGCCCAACCGAGCCGAAGGCGAAATGTCCCGGCGCGAAGGAGAAGCAGCAGAAGACCGGATCCGCCGATCACTGCCAGGACCAATATCAGATTGGTTTGCCTCAGTAGGACGAGCGTCAGCGACAAAAGCCCCGCCCAGCCGAACCACGCCGCGGCATCATCGGTGTGCTGGCGCGCGGCGCGAACACCATTGCTGGCCGCCAAGACGGTGATCGCAATGATGATCGCGCTTGCAGTATCGGTGTAAGCCGTGAAGCCGACCCGCGGATCCATAAAAGGATTCACGAGTGCGATCAGACACCCGCCTGCCAACAACGCGGCCCTCATCGCCCAGCCGGCCACGACCCGCGCCGGATCGATCGACCAGCGCGACGCGACGAGGCTCGCCAAGCCTGCCCCGAACGCGCCGAGCAAAAGCACGACAAATGTCTTGAAGGGGGCCTCGACATCCAGCCCCACAAGTTGCGCCGTCATCAGCGGGATGAAGGCGGACGCGTTCGGGTATCCGGGCTTGCTTGAGACACCAAGCCAATCCGGCCAGGACCAATAATGCGCGTGCTCGACGAGATAGCGGGTGTTCGGCAGCCATTGGGCGAATTCGTCGAATGCCATCGCCGGCGTGCTGGCGACCAGCAGCCCCATCGGCGCGACCAGGATCGAGAGGATCAGCAGATCGCCTAAAAGATGGAAACGGGGTGCCCTTAGCGTGCGGCTAAATGGCAAAAGAAGGAGCCACCCGACGATCAGAATGCCCCAGGCGAGCCAGGCTTGGTTTGCATCGACAATCGCACCAAGCGCGGAAAGGAAGGCCGCAATTCCCCATCCAGCCATCACAAAAAGCGGCAGACACAGCAGGCCGGTCGCGTCGTGGGCGCGAGAGAGGAGCCGCGCCGGTAGTGTGCCGATCCCGGTGAGAGCACCAAACACCGCGGCGACTGCGGCGTATTCCGTAACCGCGTGGATCAAGGTCCGCCGCTCCGCTTCAGATCACTGCGGCCGTGGGCACACCGTTTATCCGAAATCCGGCGCCGGGATTTCGAGGTAGCGGAGCCTTTTGACTTCATGACGGCCGCGCGAAACGCTGTCGAGGACGATGCCGCAGCCCAGGCTCAGGAAGGCAAGCAACGCAATCCCGGTCGCCAATACGGCGGTCGGCAGCCGCGGCACGAGGCCGGTTTGCAGGAATGTAACCAGCAGTGGATACGCCAGTATCAAAGAAACGATCGCCGCTAACGCGGCCCAAAATGCAAAAAAGCTGAACGGTCGTATCTCCTTGGTCAGGATGAGCAGCGCCCAAAGGATGCGCAGCCCATCACGCGCGGTTCTCAGCTTGCTTTCGGAGCCCGCCGGCCGGTTGCCAAAGGGCAGCGGTATTTCCGCAACGGGAACCCGCAGATCGATGGCGTGCACCGTGAGTTCAGTCTCGATCTCGAACCCGTCGGTGGTGATCGGCAGCGATTTCACAAAGCGCCGCGAGAAGGCCCGGTAGCCGGAAAAAATGTCCTTAAACTCGCTGCCGAAGAGCCAATCCGCGACCCGATTGAACAGCGCGTTGCCGAAAGCGTGCCCGGTACGCATCGCGGTGCCGTCTTGCGGAACGCGCGCGGCCACCACCATGTCGATCTTTTCCTCAACCACAAGCCGGATCAACTCATCCACCCGAGAAGCATCATAGGTCGCGTCGCCGTCCGACATGACATACACATCCGCCTCAATATCGGCGAACATCCGGCGGATCACATTGCCTTTGCCCTGGCGCCGTTCGTGCCGCACGATCGCGCCCGCGGCGGCCGCGCGCTCGGCGGTACGATCGGTTGAATTGTTGTCATAGACATAGACCACCGCATCGGGACGCGCGCGGGAGAAAGCAGCGACGGTCGCCGCGATAGTTGCTTCTTCCTGATAGCAGGGCAACAGGATGGCCAGTCTCATGTCATGGCCTCGGGATAAACTTGAGATGCTTTAATTCGCAGTATCCGATCGCATTTTCAGAGGCCCGACCTTTGGTGCCGGTCGTATGCTCACAGCAAACGAAAGACGCCGGCACGCCTCAGGGCAGCGCAACCGGCGAGGGCTTAGAGGTCGGTTGACGAGTCGTTACCCGGAAACAGGATTGCCTTGCTCCACCCGGACCATTCGCCTGGATGCGGATTTGCCGGATAGCGGTCGCGCCGCCAGCAAACGCTGGTTTCGTTTGGCGCCACAATCGTTTTGGTCTGGTCACGTTGCAGCACAAAGTTCTGTGAGCCAACAAAGTCGGGGCCGCGGGCGTCACAGTCCGTGCTGCGGGTGATGACGACCTGAACGTTGACATGGTCCCATTGCGTATTGCGCAGGGTCAATTTTGCCGAATCCGGCGGCGTCGATGAGCAAGCTGTGAGCGCCGCCAGTAAGAGCGGCCATTGCAAGCGGCGCATTGCCTCCCCCCGAGGATCAACCGTGCCGTCTTCTATCGCATTCGTCATTCCTGACGTACCGCATTTTCGACGCGGTGGTCCCTGCCGGTCTGACTATGAGGCTATCGGCTGAGACCGCGTCGCGCTCAGAACGGGCGATCGCCCTTGATCTGTGTACGGTGCATCACCCGACGTGTCGTGGGATCGAAGGCATCGCGCCGGTGCATCACGCAACGATTGTCCCACAGGATCAGATCGCCGGCGCGCCACTGCTGATACCAGGCGAATTCGCGCTTTGTCGCGTGCTCCCACAGCGCGTCGAGCAAGGCTTCGCTGTCGGAAAGCGACAAGCCGGGAATGTAGGCGCTGCGCCGGCGCCCTAGAAAAAGCGCCTTGCGCCCGGTCGCCGGGTGCGTGCGAACGATCGGATGTTCGGCCCCAACGGTCTGGCTCGCATCCGGCGCGTCGACATAGCCGCGACGTAATTCTCCGGCGCTGTTGCGGCTCGCGTCATGAATGCACGTCTTGCCCTCGATGGCGCGGCGCAGCTCACTCGGCAACGTCTCCAGCGCCAGATACATGTTGCAAAAACCGGTATCGCCGCCCGATGGCGGGGCCTCGAGCGAGTAAAGCGCCGAGGCCATCGGCGGCTCGGCGATATAGGACATGTCGGTGTGCCAGAGCGCCTCGTAGGCGCCGAGCTGGCCGATCGCCTGACCATTCTCGACCACATTCGACACGACCATGATGTATTCGCGACCCTCGGGCGCGTCGTGCGTGGCCGCCACTGGCGCCCAATCGAGCTCGCCGAATTGCCGGCTGAACCGCATCAGGTCGTCGTCGGACAGGCGTTGGCCGCGAAAGCGCAGCACGAGGTTCTCGCCCCAGGCTTGCTTGATCGCGTCCATCGTCTCAGGAGCCAGCGGACCGGCGAGGTCGACGCCTTCGATATCGGCGGCGAGCGCCGCGCCGGTCGGCCGCACCCGCAATCCTTCCTTTTCCAAGACCGTCGCCATCGCCGCATCCTCCCGACATTCTGCCGTCGGTAATTTGCCGCGTCGTGCGCCGCAGCGCAAACGCGCAGCGCCCAGAAGATCAGTATAGAACGTGCGTTCGTGTTGGTGCAGGTAAATCGCGAGGTTGCGGGCAGTGCAGGCCAGAAGGCGCGCCATGATGAGCTGGTATACGCCGCGGGCTTTGTTGCCGTAAGCTGAGCGATCAGAACAAGCCCAGGGCCAGGAGAATCCGATGCAGGTTATCAACGCGATCGCCAAAATCCTCAAGAAAGAGGGCGTCGATTGGCTGATCGGCTATCCGGTCAACCCGATCATCGAGGGCGCGGCAGCGGAGGATATCCGCACCATTATGGTGCGTCAGGAACGCATCGGCCTGCATATGTGCGACGCGGTCGCCAAGACCACCTCGGGCGACAAGATCGGCGTCTTTGTGATGCAGCACGGGCCCGGCACCGAGAACGCCTTTGGCGGTGTCGCGCAGTCCTTTGGCGACTCAACCCCAGTGGTAGTTCTGCCGGCCGGTTACGCTCGCAACATCAACCAGGTCCACCCGAACTTCAACGCTGCACTTAATTTCCGCCACGTCACCAAGATGTCGGAACAGGTGACGGTGGCCGACGCGACGGTCGAGGCCTTGCGGCGCGCCTTCACGATGGTGATGAACGGCCGGCCGGGTCCGGTGCTGGTCGAATTTCCGACCGATATCCTGCGCTCAGAAATCCCCGATGAGCTTGTCGCCGAATACAAGCCGGCACCGCGGCTCAAGAGCGGCCCCGACCCGCAATCGGTGTCGAAGATCGCCGAGGCGCTGGTTGCGGCGGAACGGCCGGTCATCCATGCCGGGCAGGGCGTGCATTACGCCAAGGCCTGGCCTCAACTGAAGGCGCTTGCCGAACTGCTCGAAGCGCCGGTGATGACAACCCTCGGCGGCAAGAGTTCTTTCCCCGAAAACCACCCGCTGTCTTTGGGCTCGGGCGGTATCGGCATCGGCGAGCATCTCTGGCATTTCCTGAATAACGCCGACACGATCTTCGGCATCGGCTGCAGCTTTACGCGGACCAGCTTCGGCACCGGCATGCCCAAGGGCAAGAAGATCATCCATGCGACGCTCGATCCCTATGCGATCAACAAGGACGTGCCGGTCGATCTCGCGGCGGTGGGCGATGCCGGGCTGACGCTCGACGCGGTGCTCGAAGAGGTCAAGGACCGGCTCAAGGGCAAGCAGCGCGACCGGCTCGGCGGCGTGACCCGAGAAATCCGCAGCCATCGCGAGGAATGGCTCTCGAAGTGGAAGCACCGGCTGGAGGCGAACACGGCGCCGATCTCGCCCTATCGCGTGGTCTGGGATCTGCTGCACACGGTCGACGTCAACGAGACGATTATCACCCACGACGCCGGGAGCCCGCGCGACCAGATCTCGCCTTTCTGGGTCAGTGAAAAGCCGCTGTCCTATCTCGGCTGGGGCAAGACCACGCAGCTTGGCTATGGCCTTGGCCTGGCGATGGGCGCCAAGCTCGCCAACCCGGACAAGCTCTGCATCAATTTCTGGGGCGATGCGGCGATCGGCTTTACCGGTATGGATTTCGAGACAGCGGTGCGCGAGCGGCTGCCGATCCTGTCGATCCTGTCGAACAATTTCTCGATGGCGATCGAACTGAAGGTGATGCCGATCTCGACGGAGAAATATCGCTCGACCGACATCAGCGGCAATTACGCCGACTTTGCCAAGGCGCTCGGCGGCTACGGCGAACGCGTCACCGAACCGGGAGCGATCAAGGACGCCATCAAACGCGGCATTGCCGCCACCAAGGAAGGCAAGCCGGCGCTGCTCGAATTCATCACCGAGAAGGCCGTCGACGTTTCCCGCTATCCGCAATAGCAGGCTGTGGACGTCTACCAGATCTGGTTCAACCTCAAACCGGGCGTTGGCGACCTCGATTTCGTCGCGAGCGCCCGCGCTTATCTCGACCATTTGAAGAATGCCGGCGGCCTTGCCGACTACCGCATCACCCGCTGCAAGCTGGGGCTTGCGCCGCCGCAGTTGCGCGAGTGGCATATCACGCTCGATTTCGCCAACATGAGCCAAATGGATGACGCCTTTGGCCGTGTGTCGTCTCGCGCCGATCCCGTCGAAAGCTTTCATCACGCCGTCAATTCAAAGGTGCAGGATGTGTTTTTCGCACTGTATCGCGACTTCCCGGACGCGAACCGGGTGACCGGGCAGGAGAAATTCTAGGGAGAAGGGAGGAGTCAGATGCCGTTGCCGCAGGACATCCGTCCGGTTTTCCAGGACATCCAGGATACACTGGTCCGCTCCGATGCGCCGTGGATCGAGCGGTCGCCGCAGGACAGCGTCAAGGTGCTGTGGATCGGCCGCGAGACCGGCAGCTGGGCGACGTTGCATCACTGGAAGAAGGGGTACGCCGCTCCGCCGCACAAGCACCTGGCGGCGCGCACGTGTGGATCATCTCCGGCAAGCTGCAGGTGCGTGACGATACGCTCAACGCCGGCGACTATGTCTACGAACCGTCAGGCGTCCTGCACGACGCGACGACCGCGATCGAGGATACGACCTATCTTTTCATCGCCACCGGACCCATTCTGTTTTTCGACGAGAACGGCTTCACCCGCTACACGAACTGGGAGGTGATCGAGAAATTGCGCGCCTCGGCCGAGGGGCTGGCGAAGGCCGCCGAATAAGGTGCTTACCGACGAAAGTCGGTGAACGCTAGCCGTGCCGTTTGCGGCTGTCTGCCGGCGCTTCTTCGCGTTCGTGCATCCCGTAGTCGCGAATGACGCCGGCGATCCGAAGCCGGTAGTCGCGGAACAATCCGTCGCGTCCCTTGGCTTGCGCGAGGCGGTGGCCTTCAACCTGCCGCCAGGCCGCAATCGCCGCGTCGTCACGCCAGAATGACAGCGACAAGATCTTTGCGGGGTCGGTCAGGCTCTGGAACCGCTCGATCGAGATAAACCCGTCGATCTTCTCCAGCATCGGCCGCAGCGACGCGGCGATATCGAGATATTCCTGGCGACCTTCCTCCTTTGGCCATACCTCAAAGATTACCGCATGCATCGAAGCCTCCTCGTATCGGGCTCGGAACATAGCTGGTAAATCGCACGAGAGGTTACGATGCGGAGCGAAACAAGGATCGCCCTTGATGGATTACGGCAATCTTCTCGACCGGCTGCGTCAAAGTCTGGGGCCGAACGGCATTCTGACCGACCTGGCCGATACCGACCCCTATTGCGAAGATTGGCGGCGGCTTTATCACGGCCGCACACCGGCGGTATTGCGGCCGTCAAACACAGCTGAAGTCGCCGACGCGGTGCGGCTCTGCGCCGAGCACGGCGTGCCGCTTGTGCCGCAGGGCGGCAACACCTCGATGGTCGGCGGCGCCGCCGTGGCTGAAGACGGGTCGCAGATGATCCTGTCGCTATCGCGTATGAACAGGGTGCGCGAGATCGATACGCTCGACATGACGATGGCGATCGAGGCCGGTGTCACTCTGAAGGCCGCGCAGCTTGCCGCCGAGGAGGCGGGATGCCTCTTGCCGCTGTCGATCAGTTCGGAGGGATCGGCACAGATCGGCGGCGTGCTTGCGACCAACGCCGGCGGCAACAACACTGTGCGCTACGGCAATGCGCGCGATCTCGTGCTGGGTCTCGAAGTCGTGCTGCCGGATGGGCAGGTGTGGAATGGTCTCCGTCGTCTGCACAAGGACAACACCGGCTATTGCCTGCGCCAGCTGTTCGTCGGCAGTGAGGGGACGCTCGGCATCATCACGGCCGCGGTGCTGAAACTCTTTCCGCGGCCGCGCGAAATCGAGGTCGCCCTGTGCGCCGTCGCTTCGCCCGAAGCGGCGCTGCGATTGTTTCAGGCGGTCCAGCAGCACGACCCCGCGGCGATACAGGCATTTGAATACATGTCGGGCGCCGGCATGGCGCTGGTCGAGCGCTTTATTCCCGATGCCAAGCCACCGCTTGCCGCCCCGGCGGCGCATTACGTGCTGCTCGAACTGGCGACGCCACGGCAGGGCGCCGGGATGCGCACGGCGCTTGAAGAATTGCTCGGCACAGCGATGGAACGAGGCATCGTCATCGACGCGGTGATCGCCGAGAGCGGGCCGCAGCGCGCCGCGATCTGGAAGCTGCGCGAGGAACACTCCGAGGCGCAAAAACGTGCCGGCGCTTCGATCAAAAACGACATCTCGGTGCCGGTGTCGCGTGTGCCCGAGCTCATCCGCCGCGCGACGGTCGAATGCGAGCGACTGATGCCGGGCATACGCTGCGTGCCGTTCGGCCATCTCGGCGACGGCAACATCCACTTCAACCTCGTGCAGCCCGAGGGTGCCGACGGCACGGCCTTTATGGCGCGCGATCACGAGTTGATGGACGCGGTCAACGAAATCGTCCGCGACCTCGACGGCAGTTTCTCCGCCGAGCACGGCATCGGCCGGCTCAAGCCCTACATGATGCCCGATTGGCGCGGCGGTGCCGAACTCGACCTGATGCGCCGGATCAAGGCCGCACTCGATCCCGCCGGTTTGCTCAATCCCGGCAAGATGCTGCCTTAGAGAGGCCAGGCGCCGCCCGGAAAGGTGATGATCGGCACCATCGTCCCCGTCGACGCCGCGGGAGCATGCGGCGGACGGATCACCAGGCAATCGGAGGAGGCCAGCGGCCGCATCATCGACGAATCCTGCACCGGAAACGGAGTCGCCTCGAGCACACCATCGGCGCCGCGCTGGAGCCGCGAGCGCAGGTAATCCTGCCGCCGGTCGTTCTGCCGCAGATCGCGGCCGAGCCGCGCCATTTGCGGCGGTTCGGGATTATCCGGTAGCCCCGACAACCGCTCCATCGCCGGCTTCAAAAACAATAGCGAACAGACCAGGGTCGAGACGGGGTTGCCCGGCAGCCCGACCATCGGCGTGCCGCGATAGCTGCCCGACATCAGTGGCTTGCCGGGCCGCATCGCGATTTCCCAGAAATCGATCTTGAGGCCGTCTTCGCTCAGCACGCCGCGCACAAGGTCATGCTCGCCCACCGAGACGCCGCCGGTGCTCACGAGAAGATCGACTCCGCGCGCCCCGGCGGCGAAGGTGCGCAACGCGTCGGCATCGTCCGGGGCATTGCCGAGGCTGACCGGCATCCCACCGCAAGCGCTGACAAAGGCCGCCAGGGCCACAGCGTTCGAGCTGACGATCTGGTGCGGGCCGATCGGTTCGCCCGGCATCACCACCTCGTCGCCAGTCGACAGGATACCGACGCGCGGCCGGCGATGGACGAAGAGCCATGGGCGGTTCATCGCCGCAGCCAGCCCCACATGGCGCGGCGAGAGCCGCGTGCCTTTGTGCAGCAACACCTCGCCCTCAGCAAAATCGAGTCCGGCGCGTCGCACATAAGTGCCGAGCTTGGCGCCCTCGACAACGCGCACCGTATCGCCGGCGCGCTCGGTATCCTCCTGGATGACGATCGTGTCAGCGCCCTCGGGCAGCGGTGCGCCGGTAAAGATGCGGGCGGCCTCGCCTTTATCGAGAATGCCGGAAAAGCCCGCGCCGGCCGGGATTTCGGCGATGATCCGCAGATTGACCGGCACGGTCTCGACATCGGCGGCGCGAACCGCGTACCCATCCATCGCCGAGACTGCGAATGGCGGCTGGGTGCGGCGTGCCGCGACATCCTCGGCGAGCACGCGGCCCATCGCATCGGCGATCGACACCTGCTCCGCCGCCAGCGCCTCCAGCGGCGCCAGCAGCCGTTCCAGGGCTTCTTCGACCGAGATCATGGCTTCAGTCTCCCGGGGCGACGAATTCGCCCGATTTGCCGCCGGATTTGCGCAACAAACGCAGATCCGTGACCGTCATCCCGCGATCGATCGCCTTGCACATGTCATAGATGGTCAGCGCCGCGACGCTGGCGGCGGTCAGCGCCTCCATCTCGACACCGGTGCGGCCATTGAGCCGGCAGGTCGCGGTGATCTCGACCGAGCACGTCGTCGGCATGCAATTGAGTTCCACCTCGACCGAGGTCAGCGCCAGCGGATGACAAAGCGGGATAAGGTCGGCGGTCTTTTTTGCCGCCATAATACCGGCGATCCGCGCCACCTGCAGCACATCGCCCTTGGCGACGTCGCCGGCCTGAATGCGTGCCAGTGTCTCCGGCTTCATCACCACGCGGGCGGCGGCGACCGCGACCCGGTCGGTCTCGGCCTTGGCCGAGACATCGACCATGCGGGCGCGGCCCTCGGTATCGACGTGGCTGAAATCGGGCAGGCGCAGCAGCCGGCGTGTCGCGGCGGCAACGTCCTTTTCACGAATCAGCGACTCGCCGACGAGGAAACAGCGAGCGTTGACCGCCGCGAGCCGGTCGAGGTCTTCGGGCGTGTTGAGGCCGCTTTCACCGACCGCAATGCGGTCGTGCGGCACCAGCGGCGCCAGCGTTTCAGCGGTCTTGAGATCGACCTTTAGCGTCTTCAGGTCGCGGTTGTTAATGCCGATCAGCCGCGCGTCGAGCTTCAGCGCGCGCTCTAATTCATATCGGTCATGAACCTCGACCAGCACGTCCATGCCTAGCCCTTGAGCCTCTGACGCCAGGTCATGCGCCTCGACATCATCGAGGCAAGCCATAATCAGCAGAATGCAGTCGGCTCCCAGCGCCCGGCTTTCGACGACCTGATACGCATCGACGATAAAGTCCTTGCGCAGCACCGGCAGCGGCACCGCTTCGCGTGCAGCGACGAGATAATCGTCACTGCCCCGGAAGTAGGGCTCGTCGGTCAATACCGAGAGGCATGTCGCACCGCCGGCGAGATAAGCGCGCGCGAGGGCAGGGGGATCGAAATCGGCGCGGATGAGACCTTTGCTCGGACTCGCTTTCTTGATTTCCGCTATGAGCCCATAATTCTCGTCACCGATGCGGCGCGCCAACGCATCGGCGAAGCCGCGCGGCGCCGGCGCGTTGCTCAACTGCTGGCGCAGCGTCGGTTTGGGCATTGCCTGTTTGCGGGCGACGACATGCTTGCGCTTGCGGTCGCAAATTTCCGTCAGGACGTTGGTTTCCTTCGGGCTCACTTGTTCGTCTCCGTGACCAAGCGGGCCAGTACGACGGCCGCCCTGCCGCTGTCGATCGTGTCGGCGGCGATCGCTACACCTTCTGGCAAATCCGCCGCGCGACCGGCGACGATCAGCGCGGCGGCGGCATTGAGCAGCACGACGTCGCGCAGCGGACCCTTCTCGCCGGCCAACACGCCGCGCATCAGCGTGGCGTTGTGCGCCGGCTCGCCACCCTTGATGTCGTCGAGCGTCGCCCGCGGCAGACCGGCGTCTTCGGGGACGACCTCAAAGCTGCGCACCGTGCCATCCTTGAACTCCGCGACCGTCGACACGCCAATCGTCGTCAGCTCATCGATGCCCGAGCCATGCACGACCCAGACATGTTCGGCGCCGAGCCGCCCCAGCACCTCAGCCATCGGCACGACCCATTGCGGCGCGAACACGCCGACCAGCAGGCGCTTGGCGCCGGCCGGGTTCGACAACGGCCCCAGCAGATTGAAGATCGTCCGCGTCCCCAATTCGACCCGGGTCGGACCGACATGGCGGGTGGCGCCGTGATGGCGCGGCGCCATCAGAAAACAGATCCCGACTTCCCACAGGCAGCGGCGGACGATCGCCATGTCGCAGTCGATATTGACGCCGAGCGCCGTCAGCACATCGGCGGCGCCCGATTTGGACGAGAAGGCGCGGTTGCCGTGTTTGGCGACCGGCACTCCCGCACCGGCGACAACAAGCCCGGTTGCCGTCGAAATGTTGAACGTCCCCGAGGCGTCACCGCCCGTGCCGACCGTATCGATCGCGCCTGGCGGGGCGTCGATCGTCACCGCCTTGGAGCGCATGATCCGCGCTGCGCCGGTGATCTCGTCGACGGTTTCGCCGCGCACCCGCAAGCCCATCAGGAAGCCACCGATCTGCGACGGGGTGGCATTTCCGGACATGATGATCTCGAACGCTTCTTCGGCTTCGGCTTCGCTCAAGCGCTCGCCGGTGGCCACGCGCGCGAGCAGCGGGCGCAGATCGTTCATCGCGCTGTCCTGGACAATGTTCCGCAAGGGCTCATCGCGCTTATATATCAGCCTCGCGGGTCTCTTAGCGAGCATAGGAGGGATGATGGGTGCGCCTCGCGATATCGAAGGCGGTTGCATCTGCGGCGCGATACGCTACCGGCTGACCAACACGCCAATGATCATCCACGCCTGCCATTGCCGCGATTGCCAGAAGCTCACCGGCACCGCGTTTGTAACGAACCTGTGGATCGAGCGCCAATTCATCGCCGCAAGCGGCCCCGAGCCAGTCGCCTTCCCGGTGCCGTCCGGTCCCAGCGGCACGCGGCACGATGTGTTTCACTGTGCCGCTTGCGGCACCGCGTTGTGGAGCAAGTACCACGGCGCACCGGGCGACACGCTGTTCGTCCGCGGCGGTACGCTCGACGACATCACCGCGATCACGCCCGATGTCCACATCTACACCCGCAGCAAGGTTCCCTGGTTGGAATTGCCCGAGGATGCGAGGGTCTTTGAGGCCTATTACCGGCGCAGCGAAGTATGGGCGGAAGAAAGCCTCGCGCGCTGGAAGGTGCTAACCGCAGGCTAAAGCGGCATGCGCCATCTGCCGTCTTGCTGTATGATTCGTACCAAGAAATAGGCGTGAATCGGTTATGGCGATCGAGGTAGAGATCGTATTGATTGCCGGGGTAGTGGCCATCGGCCTGATCGTTCTTGGCAAGGCGATGATCGTCGGGATGACGATGTCTCGCCGCTGCGCCCATCATCTGGCACAACAAACAGGCGGCTCACCAGTGCCGCCAGCGGTTGATCTTCGGCCACCCGGGTAAAACGGGAGGCGTGCCACGGACAGCATTCGACGGCGTTGCCGTATGGGTTCCTCCCTGTTATAAGCGCGTCCATGAATATTGCCCGTTCAACACAGTGGTGGTGGCCCGTCTGATCCGGCGGCCATAACCACATCTTCAGGCCGCTTCGGAGAACCAGGCGGCCTTTGTCATATCTCGGCAAAGTATCGCGGGTTCCCGAGGCGGCTAGCCACGGAGTTCCCGATGCAGCACAAGGTTTACACGACCGCCGGCGGCATAAAAATCGAGCGCGAGATTGTCGCGCGACCTTACACGCCCGCCGACACGACCCTCGCCGAGACACTCGACCGCAAACGCGGGGTCCTGTTTTCATCGAGCTTTGAGTTTCCTGGCCGGTATACGCGCTGGGACATGGGATTTGTCGATCCGCCACTCGCGTTCACTGCGCGCGGCCGCGGCTTTGCAGTCGAGGCGCTCAACGCGCGCGGCGAAGTGCTGATTCCGTCGATCGCCGCCACCTTGCAAGGCCTCGACGCAGCAGAGATCGGCACGATAAGTGCGACCCGGATCGACGGGACGATCTGCACGACGACGACGCGCTTTCCCGAAGAACAGCGCAGCCGCCAACCGAGTGTTTTTTCTGTGCTGCGCACTTTGATTGCCCTGTTCAAGAGCGCCGAAGACGAACATTTAGGTTTCTACGGCGCGTTCGGCTACGACCTGGTCTTCCAGTTTGAGCCGATGAAATTGCGTCTGCCGCGGCTGCCTGACCAGCGCGATCTCGTGCTCTATCTGCCCGACGAAATTCTCATCGTCGACCATATGCGCCAGCAGGCGTCGCTTTACCGCTACGATTTCGCGGCCGGCGACAAATCGACGATCGGACTGCCACGTGAGACCTCGGAGGCGCCCTATCAAGTCGATCCGCGCTTCGCCGCACGGCCGCGCGGCAGCGACCACGCCAAGGGTGAATACGCCAAACTCGTCGAGCGGGCGAAAGGCTCATTCAAGCGCGGCGACCTGTTCGAAGTGGTCTGCGCCCAGCTTTTCGAGGAAGGCTGCGCCGACCCGCCAAGCATCGTGTTCGACCGGCTGCGACGGGCAAACCCGGCCCCTTACGGCTCCCTGGTCAATCTCGGTGAAGGCGAATTTCTCGTCTCCGCGTCGCCGGAAATGTATGTCCGCGTCGAGGGCAGCCGCATCGAGACCTGCCCGATCTGCGGCACGATCCGCCGGGGCGCCGACCCGATCGAGGACGCCGACCGCATCCTCGAGTTGCTCAACTCCAAAAAGGATGAGAGCGAGCTGACGATGTGCACCGATGTCGACCGCAACGACAAGTCGCGTGTCTGCGTTCCGGGCAGCGTCAAGGTGATCGGACGCCGCCAGATCGAGATCTATTCCCGGCTAATCCATACCGTTGACCATGTCGAGGGTATGCTTCGCCCCGAATTCGACGCACTTGACGGGTTTTTGTCGCATGCCTGGGCGGTCACCGTGACGGGCGCCCCAAAGCTATGGGCGATCCGCTTTATCGAGGAACAAGAGCGTTCAACGCGGCGCTGGTATGGCGGCGCGATCGGCCGGCTGACCTTTGACGGCAATATGAATACCGGCTTGACGCTGCGGACGATTCGCATGCGCGACGGCATCGCCGAGACCCGCGTCGGTGCCACCCTGCTCTTCGACAGCGACCCGGTCGCCGAGGAAGACGAAACGGAATTGAAGGCGGCCGCTCTGTTTTCGGCGATCCTTGGCGATCGCGCACCGGCGAGCCCCGCCATTGCGGCGGTCCCGCAATCGGGCGCTGGTCGGAAGGTGCTGCTGGTCGATCACGAGGATTCGTTTGTCCATACGCTTGCCGGTTATGTGCGGCAGACCGGCGCGGAGTGCATCACGCTGCGGCACGATTTTGCCCGCGCGGAGTTGGCGAATGGGGCCGCTCCCGATCTTGTGCTGCTCTCGCCGGGCCCCGGTCGGCCCGATGATTTCGCGATGCGCGAGACGCTCGACCTGATCCTCAAGCGCGGCATTCCTGCCTTTGGCGTCTGCCTCGGGCTGCAAGGGATCGTCGAATATTTCGGCGGCTCCCTCGACGTGCTCGACACGCCGATGCACGGCAAGCCGTCGGTCATTCGAGCGTCCGGCAACAGATTGTTCGGCGGGCTACCAAACGCGTTCACGGTCGGTCGCTATCACTCGCTCTACGCTCGCAAGAGCACGCTGCCAAACGCGCTGTCGATTGCTGCCGAGACAGAAGACGGGGTGATCATGGCGATCGAGCACAAGACGCTGCCCATCGCGGCGGTGCAGTTTCACCCGGAATCGGTGATGACCTCACCCAACGCGATCGGCATGCCGATCATTGGTGCGATGCTGTCGACATTGTGCGGTTAGCGGCCAGCCCCTGGGATCAGAACAGCCGGTCCAATACGTCGCGGTGGATTGTCACCGGATAGCGCTTTTTGAGCGCTTCGGTAAACTCGCTGACCATGTCGTAGCGTGTCGAATTGCCCATCTCTGTCGTCAAAGCCTTGACCTGATCGTCGGGCGTCGAGTCGGGGATTTTGACTTCCTTCAGCTGTGCGACATAGGCGCCGGCAGCATCGTCGGCGTTTACCGTGTCGCCGACCTTTGCGCCAAACAGCTTGACGATCACCGCGGCCGGAACTGGCATCGCCCCTTCCGGCCGACGTGGCAGAGGCGGTGACGTCGTAATCGTCAGGCCCTTTGCGGCAGCGGCTTGCGCAAGCGGCGTCCCACCTTTGACCGCGGCGACGAGATCATCGGCCTCCTTCTTGACCGCGTCCTGCTTCTGCTCGGCCTGCCAACCAGCAGCGACGCGGTCCTTGACATCTCCGAGCGGCTTGAGCTGAGGAGCGATGACCTTGTCGACGTGGAGCGCAAAAATCGCGTTGTCGTCGATCGAATTGACACGGCTGGTGTCGTTGGCATTGGTATCGAAGGCGCTCTTCAGCACCTCCTTCATATCGACGGGGAGCACGATCAGCTTGCCGTCGAGATCGCGGCCGCTCTGATCGACATTGTCGATCTTTGTGACCTTCAGCCCATATTTCTGCGCGACATCGGCCAGCGATTTACCGCCGGCCAACGCGTCGTCGGCTTCGTTGGCAACCTTGTCCAAGCGATCGGCTGCCTCATCGGCGATGAGTTGCTTGGAGAGCTGCTCCTTTACCTGATCGAAGGTCTGGCTCTGCGGCGGCTCGATCTTGACCACCTTGAGAATATGCCATCCAAGCTCGGTCTTGATCGGCTGGCTCGGCTTATCGAGCGGCAGGTTGAACGTTGCGTCAGCCAGGGCTTTTGGCAGGTCGTCAAACTTCACGAGGCCGAGATCGACCGTCGAGGGGTCCTGTCCGGCGATTTCCGTCGCGGCTTTCTGGAAGGCCTCGCCGCCCGATAATGCCGTCTCGACGGCTTTCGCCTTTTCCTCGGACGGGGCCAGGATTTGCTCGACTTGGCGCTGCTCGGGGATCTGGAAATCCTCCTTGCGCTCGTCATAAGCTGCTTTCACCTTGTCATCGGAGATCTTGATATCGTCGGAGATCTCGCTTGATGTCAGGCTGGCAAGCGTAAAGCTGCGATACTCCGACGCCCGGAACATATCCGGGTGCGCTTTATAATATTTTTCCAACTGTTCGTCGGTCGGCGCCGGAATATTTGCCGATGCGGTCAGCGGAAGGGATACGACATCAGCGACTCGCGTTTCGGCCTGATATTTATAGATCGCATCGATGACTACGCGCGGCACGACGACCCCTGCCGTCATTGCCTGCAACAGATCACCGCGAGGGATCTCCTGGCGAAGCCGGGCGATGAGCGTGCCCTCCGTCATCCGATTCGCCACGAGAACCTGATTGAACTGGTCGCGGTTGAATCTGCCGTCGGGACCGATAAAGGCCGGGTTCGACATGATCGCGGTGCGGATCACGTCGTCCGACAAATCGAGCCGCATATGCTGGGCCTGCTGGCCGAGAAGGCTGCGGTCGATGAGTTGATCAAGAACGGAGTCGAGCACGCCCAGTTGCTTGATCTGGGCCGTATCGAGCGATCCCCCAAGCTGAGCACGCAGGCGCTCGACGGCCGGCTGCAACGCGGCTTGCACCGCGTCGGCGCGGATTTCCTGATCGCCGACCGACGCGACGACAGCATCAGGCGATTTGTCCTGAAAGAACGGCGAGCGGGTGTAAATGCCCCAGAAACCGAAAGACAGGATGAGCAGTGCGAACAGCGTCTTGACGATAACGCCGCCCGCCCGGGTACGGATCGCTTGGAGCATTGCGTGTCGACCGTTGTGATAAAGCCGTCTTAATTTGCATCGGCCGGCCGCGCGGTCGCTGGCTGACCCGCATCGGCACCGGTATGATCATGGCGGCGATGATAGAGAGCCGCCGACGGCGCCGCAACTGCGCGCCTATCGTGGCCCGAGGAAGCACAATGTCCCCACGCAAAAAGCTTGTGGCCGGCAATTGGAAGATGAACGGGCTGCGCGCCGACGGCTTGGCTTTGGCGATGGACGTCGCCGCTCGCGCCAAGGCCAATGCACCGGCCTGTGAATTGCTTGTCTGTCCGCCCGCAACGATTGTCGCGGCGGTTGGCGAGGCGATTGCCGGCAGCCCTGTCGCGCTCGGCGGCCAGGATTGCGCCGCTGCCGTAAAGGGCGCGTTCACCGGCGACATCAGTGCCGAGATGCTGCGCGACGTGGGTTGCTCGTATGTGATCATCGGCCACTCAGAGCGGCGGCATGGCCGGGGCGAGACCGACGCGGCGGCCCACGACAAGGTTGCGGCGGCTTGGCGAGCGGGCCTGAGGGCGATTCTCTGCGTTGGCGAGACTCGCGCCGAACGCGAGGCGGGGCGCGAGGTGGCCGTTGTTGCCGGGCAGCTTGCCGGTTCGTTGCCGAACGGCGCCAATGCAGGCAACACGGTCATCGCTTACGAACCGGTCTGGGCGATCGGCACCGGGCTCACGCCGACGCTGGACGACATTGCGGCGATCCATCGCGCTATCCGTGGTGATATTGCCGATGGCATGCGCATTCTCTATGGGGGGTCGTGCAACCCGCAGAACGCTGCGGCAATTTTAGCGCTCGAGGATGTCGATGGCGGCTTGGTGGGTGGCGCCAGCCTCAAGGGAGAGGATTTCTGGGCCATCGCCGAGGCCTGCCGGTGAAATGGCGCGGCTAGCCAGACGAGGGCGAAGCGCTTAAAACCCCGCGCCATGATTATCCTGCTCTTTGTTGTTCACGTCGCCATTGCCATGGCGCTGATCGGTGTCATCCTCCTGCAAAAAAGCGAGGGTGGCGCGCTAGGCATGGGAGGCGGCGGCATGTCCGGGTTCATGACCGGCCGCAGTACCGCGAATCTGCTGACCCGCACGACCGCCTTTCTCGCCCTCGCGTTTTTTGTCACCAGTGTCTTGCTTGTCGTGCTGAGCAATCGCGTGGGAGGGCCGCGCTCACTGCTCGATCAGGGACCCGCGCCATCGACTCAGGAAGTCCCTGCGGCGCCCGCACCCTCCGCGCCGGCGATACCTCCCAAACCCTCTGAGCCCACCGCCCCGCTCGCCAAGTAGGCGAATCGCACCAAGCGTGAGGCGATGGGCCGGTTTCTTTGGTGCTGGGGCATCGTGTTGGCTGGTCGCTGGGCGGATTTTGACCCCGGAAAAATCGGGGACGAACGTTCAAGAAAAGGAACCAAGCTTTTGATTTCGACCGACGTTTTCTCCTGCATGGCACGCCGGCGTGTTTCCCGTATGACAGGCGTGCCGGTTGCTATAGATTGAAGGTCCATGACGCGGTTTATTTTTATCACCGGCGGCGTGGTCTCCTCACTCGGCAAAGGCATCAGCGCGGCGGCGCTAGGCGCGTTGTTGCAGGCCCGCGGGTTCAGGGTTCGGCTGAGAAAGCTCGACCCTTACCTCAATGTCGATCCAGGGACGATGAGCCCCTATCAACATGGCGAGGTCTTCGTCACCGATGACGGTGCGGAGACCGATCTCGATCTTGGACATTACGAGCGCTATGTCGGCGTTGCCTCACGCCGCAGCGACAGCGTGACCACGGGCCGCATCTATTCGACCGTGATCGGACGGGAGCGGCGCGGTGAATATCTCGGCGCGACGGTGCAGGTGATCCCGCATGTGACCGACGCGATCAAAGAATTCATCCTGGCCGATATTGATGATGAAGATTTTGTGCTTTGCGAGATCGGCGGCACGGTCGGCGATATCGAAAGCCTGCCATTTCTCGAAGCGATTCGTCAGCTCGGCAACGAACTGGGCCGTGAGCGCACGATGTTCGTGCACCTGACCTTGGTGCCTTATATCGCGTCAGCCGGCGAACTCAAGACCAAGCCGACCCAGCATTCGGCCAAGGAGCTGCTCGGCCTCGGTATCCAGCCGGATATTCTGCTCTGCCGCAGCGAGCGGCCGATCCCCGAGGGCGCGCGCAAGAAGATCGCGTTGTTCTGCAATTTGCGGGAGTCGCGAGTCATCCCAGCCCTGGATGTCGATACGATCTATGCCGTGCCGGGCGCCTATCACGCCGAAGGCTTTGATCGCGAGGTCTGCGACCATTTCGGCATCGACGCGCCCGAACCCGACCTCACCCGGTGGCACAACATCGCGAACAGCGTTCGCCGGCCGGAAGGACAGGTGTCGATTGCCATTGTCGGCAAGTACACGCATCTGCCGGACAGCTACAAATCGCTGGCGGAAGCGATGGCGCATGGCGGCATCGCCAATAATGTGCGGGTCAAGATCGACTGGATTGATTCCGAAGTGTTCGAGACCGAACATGAAGCGCTGCGCCAATTGGAGGGCGTACATGGCATCCTTGTGCCGGGCGGTTTCGGCGAGCGCGGCACGGGAGGCAAGATCGAGGCCGCCCGCTTCGCGCGCGAACGCGCCGTGCCCTATTTCGGCATTTGTTTTGGGATGCAGATGGCGGTCATCGAAGCAGCGCGCCATCTCGGTAAGCTACCAGGCGCCGGGTCAACCGAGTTTGGCCCTTGCGAACATCCCGTGATCGGGTTGATGACCGAGTGGATGCGCGGTAACGAGATTGAGCACCGCAGCGTCGACGGCGATCTCGGCGGCACGATGCGCCTCGGCGCCTATGAGGCGGTGCTCGACCCGGAAAGCCGCGTCGCGCAGATTTATGGCACCGACCGGATCAGTGAGCGGCATCGCCACCGGTACGAGGTAAACATCGCCTACAAGGACACGCTGGAAGAGGAGGGATTGCGGTTTTCCGGGATGTCACCCGATGGCTTGCTTCCGGAGATTGTCGAGATACCGGACCACCCGTGGTTTATCGGGGTGCAGTTTCACCCAGAACTGAAATCGCGGCCGTTTGAGCCGCACCCGCTGTTCAAGTCGTTTGTCAAGGCGGCGCTCGACCAGTCGCGCCTCGTCTAACGGATCGAATTGATGACGACGCCCCGCCACATAACGGTCGGCGACATCACGATCGGCAATGATTTGCCGATGGTCTTCATCATTGGCCCCAATGCGCTCGAATCGCGCGCGCATGCGCTCGAGATGAGCGCGGCGCTGAAAGAGATCACCGAGAATCTCGGCATCCCGCTGATCTACAAGACCTCGTTCGACAAGGCGAACCGCACGTCGATCGGTGGCGCGCGCGGTCTCGGTCTCGCGGCGAGCCTGCCGATCTTCGCGGAAATCCGCGAGACGACAGGGCTTCCCGTGCTCACTGACATCCACGCGCCGGAGCAATGCGCGCCGGTCGCGGAGGCGGTCGATATTCTGCAAATTCCCGCGTTCCTGTGCCGCCAGACCGATCTGCTGGTCGCGGCGGGAGAGACGGGAAGGGTGGTCAATATCAAAAAGGGGCAGTTCGTCGCGCCGCACGACATGAGTAACGCGGCGGGCAAGGTCGCGTCGACCGGTAACGAGCGCATCATGCTCTGCGAGCGCGGCGCGATGTTCGGCTACAACAACCTCGTCGTCGATATGCGCGGGCTGCCGATCATGGCGCGGACCGGCTATCCCGTGGTGATGGACGCGACACACGCCACGGCGCAACCGAGCGGGATGGGCGATCGCTCGGGCGGCGAGCGCGAATTCGGCCCGGTGCTGGCCCGCGCCGCGGCGGCGATTGGTGTCGCCGCGATGTTTATCGAGACCCATCAGGATCCGGACAACGCGCCCTGCGAGGGGCAGACGATGCTGCCCCTTAAATACTTGCCGCGGCTGCTCGAAATCCTCGTCGCGCTCGACCGGATCGCCAAAGCCAATCCGCTGTTGGCGATCTGAACCCTATTGCGAGGCGGTGCTCAGTTAAACGTCGAGGCGCATTTCCGGAAGGCTTGCGGATCGCTGTAGCCGCCGCATTCCTTGCGGATGCGCGATGCACGAAACGCAGGATTGGTGTGTACCAGCCGCTCGTAACGCTGGCTTTCGATCACATTCTGCCGCGCCGACCAATTGGCCGGATTGTCGCCCGGCTCGACCTTTGGCGTGTCGGAGAAGAATTCGACCTCGCCAGGGCCTGGCGGCATTGGGGCGATAACAGCGGGCGGCGGCATCGGCGCCCACATCTGCGCTTGCGCCACGGGAATTGCTCCGGTGAGCGCCACAACGGCACCCGCAGCCATCAACCCTGCCAGCTTGTTTGTCAGCATGACCGGTTCCTTGTTTGTCAAAGGTCACGCAGCCAACGAAGGAGGCGCAGTCGAAGTTCCGATTTCAACCGAATTCGGGTTCCGGCAAGCCGCGTGTCCGGCAGGCGGCAATCACTGTGTTCTGTAGCAGGCAGGCGATTGTCATTGGGCCAACACCGCCGGGCACGGGCGTGATCGCGCCGGCGACAGCGCGCGCCGCGGCGAAATTGACGTCGCCGACCAGGCGCGCGGTTCCGTCCGGGCCGACAACGCGATTGGTGCCGACATCGATAACGGTCGCCCCCGGTTTGATCCAATCCGCTGCAACGATTTCCGGCCGTCCCAGCGCCGCGATCACCACATCGGCGCGGCGGCTGATGGCCGCGACGTCGCGGCTTTTCGAATGCGTTACGGTAACGGTGCAATCGGCCGCGACCAAGAGCGCAGCAAGCGGCCGCCCGACGATCAGCGAGCGGCCCAGAACCACGGCCTCGGCGCCGCCGAGATCGGCGTGCACCGTTTTCAGCAGGATCATGCAGCCTTGGGGCGTGCATGGAACGAGACTCGGCTGGCCGCTCCACAGCCGGCCGACATTGAGCGGGTGGAACCCGTCGACATCCTTTTGCGGATCGATCGCGGTCAACACCCGCTGCGCATCGATCGCGGCGGGAAGGGGAAGCTGAACGAGGATGCCGTCGACTGCGTCGTCGGTATTGAGCCGGTTGATCAGCGCGAGAAGTTCGCTCTCGCCGGTCTCGGCCGGAAGACGATGCTCGAACGAGGTCAATCCGGCGGCCGTGCAGGCCCGCCCCTTGTTTCGGACGTAGACGTGGCTCGCCGGGTCATCGCCGATAATGATCGTTGCCAGCCCGGGCGTGACGCCAAGCTTGGCACGAAGATCCTCAGCCGCGCGGGCGACAGCCTCTCGCAGCCGCGCCGCGACGGCCTGACCATCGATGATGGTAGCGTTACCCATGCGGCCATTATGCCGAGGCGCGGCTATTCAGTCGCCTGCTTCAGTTGCCTCAGCAGGTCGCTTAGCGCCGCATCATCCTCGATGCCGGGGAACGACATGCGGTTCCCTGGCACATCGGCACGCGGGTCGCGCAGGAATTTCGCAAGACTGGCGTCGTCCCAGACAATCCCGCTGTTTTTCATCGCGTTGGAGTAGTTGAACCCCGGCTCGGTGCCGGCCTCGCGCCCGAAGACGCCGTTCAGTTTTGGCCCGACACGATTGGTGCCGGCTTTGTCGAACGAATGGCAAATCTTGCATTTCTGCAGTTCGGCGGCCCCCTGTCCCGAATCCGCGGCCATAGCGCTTTGGCCGAAATGAAGCGCGGCTGCGATGAAAATAGCGGACCGGAGGATCATTACAGTGCCTTCGCGAGATGTGTCATCTGCTCCACCGGCTCCGCGCCGGCAAAGGTCAGGGCCAGTTCGTCGACGCCAGCTCGGTGATACCTGGCCGCCTGTCTCAGACATTCTTCCGCCGTGCCGGCGAGAGCGAACGCGTCGACAAAGCGGTCGTCGAGCACGTCAGCCGCTGCCTCGCCAAGGCGCAGCCGATCGAGCGCTGCACGAAATTCGTGGCGCGGAACACCGGTTGCCTCGACGGCCGCCTCCCGGCGTTGCGGCCATTCGTCGCCGATCGGCCATAGCAGCGTCAGGGCCTCACCGATCATCGTTATTGCGATCCGGCGGGCTGCCTCGTTATCAGCGCCGATCGCGCAGGGCACATATTGAACAACCCGAGGCTTCTCCTTGCCGGCCACTGTTGCGGCCTCAACGACAATTTCCGTTAGCCGCTCGGTCAGTCGCGGCGGCGTCATGTTCGAGATGATAAGCCCATCGGCGACCATGCCGCAGACCCGCAGAGCTCGCTCGCTGCCCGCCGCCATGTAGATCGGCAGCTGGCGCGCGGGGAAGTCGAGCCGCACGCCATCGACCGAGAACACACGCCCGTTAAACTTCACGGCTTCGCCGCCCAGCATGGCGCGAATGATCGCGATCGCTTCACTCACTGCGGCGACCGGGCGGCCCGGATCAAATCCCATTTGGCGCATTCCGCCAGCGATCCCGGAGCCGAGGCCGAGAACCACCCTGCCGCTCGACAACTCATCCAATGCCGCAATATCCATCGCGATCTGTACCGGATGCCGGCTGTACGGGTTGATGACACCGATGCCGATCCGCGCGCGCCGCGTCGCGGCGGCGCAAGCGCCGACCGTCGCCATGATGCCGCGCTGAAACGGGTTTTCGGCGAACCACACCGAGGCAAATCCGGTGCCGTCGGCGGCCGTGGCGAGTTCGATAGAGCAATGCGGGTCGAGCGCGCCCGACAGACGAACACCGATTTCCGGCAGCTCAAGCGCGCTCATACGCCGCCGGGCCGCGGCGCTTCGCTGGCCGGCGAGAAATGCACGTGGACGACCCGCCAATCGCCATCTTCCTTACGAAACACCATCGTCGAGCGCGAAATGAAATCCTTACCGTAGGGGCGCGAGGGCACCGGGTCGGCGCCGACCCATTCGGAGCACGTCTGGCGCTCGCACCAGATCACCGCGAGGTCGTCATTGACCACGCCGCCAATGTCGAGCGGCGTCCAATATCCGCTGGCCACATTATCCTTGTAGTATTGCCAGAGGCGCGTCCAATGCTCGCGGCCCTTATAGGTATGGCCGTTGAGATTGAAGAAGGTGGCCGCGGGCGCGCCACTCCAGATGTCCTGCAATCCTTCCCAGTCGAAGCGGCCGTTGACCTCGAGATACTGGTCCATGCGTTCAAGCAGGCGTTGGCGGTCTTCCGGCGTGCCGCCGACCAGCTTTGCCTCGTCCATCGCCCGCCTCCCACTCATCGCCCAGCGATCCTAGCGCATCGTCCTTGGCGGCGATAAGGTCGCGCGATGACGCAAGCCCACTACCTTTGTCCTGCCTGCGTAAGCACCCTTGCCGCCGATCGGCCACGCTGGCGCTGCGATTGCGGCAGTCATTTAAACCTGGCGCCGGGAGCGGGGATGACCCGCGCTGACATCATCACGCGGGATGCGTCGCTGTGGCGCTATCGAGCGGCACTGGCGCTCTCCGGCCCGCCGCGCGTGTCGCTCGGTGAGGGGCGGACGCCGCTGGTCGTGCGTGATTGGGACGGCGCCTCGGTCTACTTTAAACTCGAAAGCCAGATGCCGACCGGCTCGTTCAAGGATCGGGGTACGACGGTGATGCTCAATCATCTGCTCGAAGTCGGGATCGGTCCGATCCACGAGGATTCATCGGGCAATGCCGGATCGTCGATCGCGACCTACGCGGCCGCCGCCGGCATCCCGTGCCGAATCTTTGTTCCGGCCACCGCGCCGCGCGGCAAGGTAGTACAGATCGCGGCCTCGGGCGCGGCTGTCGAGGCGATCCCCGGAACGCGGCAGGCAGTGACCGAAGCGGCCTTGGCGGCAGCCGGCAAGAGCTTCTATGCCAGCCATAATTGGCAGCCGTTTTTTATCGAGGGTACCAAGACGCTCGCCTATGAGCTGTGGGAGCAGCTTGGCTTTGCGGTGCCAGACAATGTACTGGTGCCGACTGGCTACGGCAGCAACATCTTGGGACTGGAGCGCGGCTTTGATGAGCTGATGCGGCGCGGCGAGGCAGACCGGATGCCGCGGCTGTTCGCGGTGCAGGCGGCGAACTGTGCGGCCTTCGCGGCCGCCTGGAACGGCGATGACCGCTTTGTTCCAAAGCCGACGATAGCGGACGGCATCGCCACCGTAAAACCGGTACGCACACATGAGGTGCTATCGGCGTTGCGCCGGTCACGGGGCGGCGTTGTAGCGGTGTCGGAAGACGAAATCGCGCCGGCGCTGATCCGACTCGGACGGCTCGGTCTCTATGTCGAGCCGACATCGGCGACGGTCGGGGCGGCGCTGAGCCGACTGCTGGCGGATGGCACGATCCCGGCCGGCGAAACAACGGTCGCGGTGATTACCGGCCACGGTCTCAAGGCCGCCGACAAGATCGCGGAATTGCTGAGAATGGGTTAGGGGCGCCAGGCTCGGCCTTCGAACTGGCCGTGCTTGAGGAAATGCTCGCCGGCTTCAAGACCCGCTGCGGCGACATCGGGGTGTTTGCGCAAATACCAGCCAGTGTCAAAACCCGCCGGCAGTCGATTGCGCGGCGGCCGCCCGCGCAACGCCAGCCGGGCCGATTGCTCGATAACACGCAGCGCCGGTGTCGGCGCTTCGCCTAGATAGGTCGTCTCGCGGCGCGGGAAGACAAAATCCCGGCCCCGCAGTCGGACGTATTCCTCATGATATTCCAAGTGTTTGTTGGGTGTTCGCGAGTTGGTCGCGGCACCGCCATGGACTTGATGAAACGTGCCTTCGCCAAGCATCACAATTACCCGCGTGTCGGGCAGTTCGCAGGCACGGCGATAGGCGTCAAGATTGACGTAACCCCCACCGGGGCTCTGAAACCGCTCATCAAAACCATTGAGCTCACGCCACAGCCTGCGCGGCAGAAAAATCGCGTTGGATTCGCCGATCGGCAGAAAGAGACCACCCTCCGATGAGCCGGCCAGTGCGGCAATGTCGAACAGGCGATACCCGTCCTCGGTCCACCCCGCCGCGTCAAGCAGTGCGTCCTCAGCCGCTTGGTCATAGCCCTGTTTCACGCTCTCCATTTGCGGCGCGAAGCCGAGATGAAACCCAAGCGACGAGATCACCGGCCGCTCGTCGAGTCTCTCCGCCAGCAGCGCGGTCGCCAGCAGACCGGGGGAGGCGAGGCGGGCGCCGTCGACCATCACTCCAATCAGCCGGCCGCGTGCCTGCTTCAACCCGAAATTCGCCGCTGCTGCCGGCGAGACCGACGCGTTGTCCAGGCGATGACAGGAAACCTGCGCACCGTGGGTTGGAAAGTCGCCCAGGGGCATCGACGTCGGTGAACCGTTATCGATCAGAATGATCTCGTACTGATCCGCCTTGATGCCGCGCTGCATCGCCGGCGACAGCGAAAGCACAGTGCGCGGCAACTCGCGCTCCATGCGATAGCCGATGACGACAACCGAAAGCTCCGGGGCCTTGCGCGCCATCTCGCCTACAGCCGGTTCTGCGCGCGCCAGGCGTGCAGCCGCGGCCGCACCGCCGCATGGTTCGCGCCCGCCAGTGTCAACTCACGCAATAGCGTCAACAGGCCCGTGATGCGCGGGTCATCCGGCGAAAGCGCGCCTTGCCGATTCAGTACCTCGGGCGGCACCTGCTGCGGCGCGAGATAGACGAGTTCGCGGGCGATCGGGTTGTAGTTTTCGCGCAACGCGCGGCTGCCGGGGTCGAAGCCCGCCACGAGCAGCAATCCCGCCGGCGCGACATCAAGGCGAAGCACCACGAGATCGGGCCGATAGCGGGCGAGGACAAAGGCGATCTTCCAGACATCGCCGCACCAAACCCGCGATTTGCGGTCGCGCTCGGCCTGCAGAGGATGTGACGGAAATACGTCGTCGATCGCCGCGAGCAGTGTAGGTCGCGCGAAGCGTTCAACATTCATGATATCGCGCAACACATATTCCGAGCGGTGCATGCCGTCGATAAAGGCGAGATCAATGCCGTGCGCCAAAGCCTTTTGCGCGTCGGCAAGAAAGAACCGATCGCTGGTCTCACGAAAAATCGTTGCACCAACGGGCGGCGGGACCTGTAGCTCTGGGGCCGGATCGACAGCGACTGCCGTGCCGGAGGCAAGCGTCAAACTGCGGCCATGGCGCACACCGATCTCGAAATAGAGCTGCGGCATGATCGTTTGGTGCAGCTGAGCCAGAGTTGCAAGATAGGAGGCGGCGCCTTGGATGCGGTCGGCCTCAGGCGGCGCGTCGAAAGCTGACTGGCCGACCATGCCCGATGACACCAGCCGCCGCTGTACCTCGCCCTGCGCCGCGGTGAGATTGGCAATGATGTCGTCGACGGCGGGGGCGGGGGCATTGTTATGCCGGAAAATCCCGACAAGATCGTTCCACGGCCCGCGATCGTCATGCCAGAGGTCGAGCAGCTGACAACCGGCGTAACGGGCGAGGGCGCGATAGGCGTCGGGATAAAACCGGTAGCAATCGACCGGATAATTGTGAACCGGCCCGCCCGACGGCGCGATCAGAAAGAGATATCCGTCCGGCTTGAGGACGCGCAGCATCTCACCGAACGAGAGCCAGAAAAACTCGCAATGCTCGAGCATTTGCCCCGAGACGACGATGTCGGCTGAGGCATCCGGCAGCGGCAGCTTGTAAGGGTCGTCGAGCACGATATCGACGCCCGGCCCCGGCGCACGGTCGCAGCCGATATAGGCGAAGCGCTCGTCAGCGAAGATATGGCGATAAGCGCCGTTGAATTCCTCCGAACCGATTTCAACGACAGTCAGTTGCTGGCCAACCGCCACCTGCCGCGCCGCGACGTAGAAGTCGTAGCAGCGCTGCATATTCTCCAAAGACGATTGGTGCATGTGTCTTGTGCCCGTTCACCCTCGCCGGCACAAGATATGGCGAATACGTCCCGTATTGTAACCAATTGCTGCCGCTGGCCGCTGGAGATGCGGCGTTGCATCCTTCGAGACGGCGCTACGCGCCTCCTCAGGATGAGGAATTTCGGTAATGCCATCATTGGTCTACCTCATCCTGAGGTGCCTCGCGTAGAGAGGCCTCGAAAGATGGACCGACAGATCGGCCGATGCCGTTATTTCTTCGCCGCCAGCAGATCTTTGAGGCCCTTCAGCGCCAGCGCATAGCCGTTGATGCCGAATCCGGCGACGACACCCTGGCTGACGGCGGCGGTTTGCGAGGCCGGCCCTCGGCGGATCGGGTTCGAGATATGCACCTCGATAGTGGGGAATTTCACCTGCGACAGCGCGGCGACGAGCGCGGGATACCCGGAGCCGAAGGCAGCGGGATTGAAGATCGCCGCGTCTATGCCGCTGTCGTTCGCCTCGTAGATCTTGTTGACGATCTCACCCTCGATATTCGAGTGGAAAATCTCGACCTCAAGCCCCAACTCGGCGGCGAAGCCGCGAATCCGCTCATCGTATTCGGGCAGGAGCATCGGCCCGAAAATATCGACCTGAACCTTGCCGCGCATATTCATGCCGGCGCCGTGGATCACGAGTATCTTTGCCATGGCGAGCGCTCCGCGATTGTTGTCACGGCGATGCTAGCCGGTTATTCGACGATCTTGAACCGCTGGGTGAAGCTGCCCGTCTTGCTGCTGGCGATGTCACGCAGCTTATATTCGATCACATAGTCGCCAGCCCCCGCGCCCGTGAGATTCATCGTCAGCACCACCATGAATTCGCGGTTCTTTGCCCAGCTCGTCTCCGTTATGTCGGCGAAATTCTCCTGACCCGCCAGTATTTTGCCGTCAGGCGACTTGATCAGAAAATCGATTTTGAAGCCGAACTGAAGTTGGCCGTTGCCCACGTCTTTCCACCCGTAACCGACCGGCTCGGCATAGGTGACGAGCTTCTCTCCCTTTTTGAATTCGTTATTGGCGCGCTCCACATACTGGCCGAACCCATTGGGATGCTGCGAGACAAAAACAGCCCGGCGAATGGTCAGGGGCGTTGCCGACCATGCCTCGTAGACCGCCGCCTCGCGCTTATCGATCTCCTGAAATGTTTGGGCTTGCCCAACGCCGATCGTGGCAATCAGCAAGATCAAAGCTGCAAGTACGCGCCACATGATTTTTCATCCTTTGGATTACGTTAATCATATGCCGGCCAAGGATTAGAATTTAAGAATTTGCATCAGCCGCGTGCTCGGCGACACGCAAGCCAAAGACACAAGCCTTGATCAGACCGCCGACATAGCCGAGCGCTCCGCCCCCTTCAAGGCCGCCGGTTGTGCCGCCGGCGGCGTAGAGGCCGGCGATGATCGAACCGTCGGCTCGCTTGACGCAGCCGTGCTCGTCGATCGCGATGCCGCCCATCGTGTTGGTGATGCCGGCGCAGATCGGAATCGCAAAAAACGGCGCGGTTTCGATCGCGCGCGGCTGGCCGCTGCGGGTGGAGCGGGGAGGGGACAGAGACGCAAGCCGGTCATCGCGGATCGCGGCGTTGTAGCTAACGACGGTCTCGGCCAAGGCTTCGGCCGGCAGTCCCGCGAGGTCCGCCAGCGCGGCGAGCGTAGCGGCCTGATGCAGCGTGCCGCCGCCGGCGAGAAGCTGCGGATTTGGCGGGATTTGTGCGGCCTTGCCGGCGGTCTCCCAGATAGCCGCGTCGCAAATCACCGTACCGCAAAGCGGGTCATCGAGCCGGGCGAGGTCGTTGGTGATCGCGATGCCACCGCGTCCTTCATCAAGGATGCGCTGGCCTTCGCGATCAACGATGATCGCCGCCGCCGCAACGGCATCAATCTGCGGGTAGGGCCAAAGCCCCTCATTCTCCATCGCGTCGCGGCTCTGCAGGTGCCCGTAAAACCGGTCGAGATTGACAAGCGCCGCACCGGCCACCTCGGCCATCCTGAGCCCATCGCCCAGCGCCGTACCGGCATGGCGCATCAGCACGCGGTCGGGACGCGGGCCGATGTACCGGCGGAACAGTTCGACATCACCAGGAAAGCCGCCATCGGCGATGACCACCGCATCCGCCGTGATCGCGACATCGCCATTCATATCGCGTGCTGCCAGTCCGACAACGCGGCCGTGCTCAACCCGCACCGCCGTGACTCGAGTTCCGAGCAGCATCCGGCCCTGCCGCTCTTCGAGCCGCTCGCGCAGCACGTCGATCATCCGGTCGGGTCCGCGCCCGCGCCAATCCTGACCGGCGACCGCGGCGCGCGGCGGCGACAGCGTAAACCTGTGCCAGCTGACCGCGCTGCCTTGCGTGAAGACGGCGCCCTGCTGTACCAGCCAATCGACTGTCCGTCCGGCATCGTCGGCAATGGCGGCGGCGAGTTCGGGGTCGGTTTCGCCGTCGGTCTGCCGGTCGATGGCGGCCAGCAATTCGTCCCGCCCGAGCTTCACGTCGTGGTACGAGACATGAAAAATTCCGCCGGCCCATCGCGAACTGCACAGATAATTCTCGCCCGTCCCCGCTTCCAGCACGACCGTGCGCAGCCCCAGCTCCGCACCACGCACGGCCGCGCACAGCCCGGCGAAGCCGCCGCCGATCGCCGCGAGGTCAAAATGCAAAGGCTCGGTCATCTGCTCCTCCCGCCGTAATGCTAGCGGCCGCCGAGGCACGGGCATAGCTGCCAACACCTTGGACGACATGACACAAGCGTGACGAGAGCGTATCGTTTTTGCGAGTTTAGGGAGCAGGCATGGCGATCGCGATCCGCCAGATTCATCCGGTCTTTGCTGGCGAGGTCAGCGGCGTCGATCTGCGTCAGCCGCTGTCGCACGCCGAGATCGCCGCGATCGAGGAGGGCATGGACCGCCACGCGGTGCTCGTCTTCCACGACCAGAACATCACCGACGAGCAGCAGATCGCGTTCACCCGCAATTTTGGCGAGATCGAGAATTCGGCTGGGGGATTTGTCGGGCGTCCGGAGGACCGGCGGCTGAGCCATCTGATGAACGATGTCTCGAATCTTGGGCAGGATCATCGCCCGCTCGATCGCGAGGATCGGCGGCGGCTGTTTAATCTCGGCAATCAGCTTTGGCACTCGGACAGCTCGTTCCGCGCGGTGCCGGCAAAGTATTCAATCCTTTCCGGCCGGGTCGTGGTCGATAAAGGCGGCAATACCGAATTTGCCGATATGCGCGCCGCCTATGACGCGCTCGACGACGCGACCAAGCAGCTGTGCGAGGACCTCGTCTGCGAGCATTCGCTGATGTATTCGCGCGGATCTATGGGGTTCCCCGAGTTCACCGCGGAAGAACGTGCGATGTTCTGGCCGGTACGTCAGGCGCTGGTGCGCTCGCACCCCAAGACCGGACGCAAATCGCTCTACCTCGCTTCGCATGCCGGCACGATCATCGGGTGGCCGGTGCCGGAGGCGCGCGCCTTCCTGCGCGATCTCAACGAGGATGCCACGCGGCCAGAGAATGTCTATGTCCACAAATGGCGGCAGTTCGATCTGGTGATGTGGGACAACCGCCAGACGATGCACCGCGTGCGCCGCTTTGACGAATCAAAGGTGCGGGACATGCGGCGCACCACGGTCGCCGGAAATGCGCCGACCGCCGAGCAAATTGCCGCTTGAGACTTCGACCATAAATCGCGGGCCCCTTCAGCGCGTCAATCGGGGCCGGCCCATCGGGGTAAGGAATTGCGCGGGGAAACGCCTACCGCGGTGCCCAATCGGGGCTGGATCACGGCTTCGATTATGTTGGCGAACATCATGCAAGGCGTCGACAACACGATCGCCAACGTCGCGTTGCCGCATATTCAGGGAAGCCTGTCGGCTTCGCAGGACCAGATCGCGTGGGTATTGACGTCGTATATTGTTGCCGCGGCCATCACGATGCCGCTGACCGGCTGGATGGCCGGCCGGATCGGCATCAAGTACGTTTTCCTGTTCTCGGTCGGCGGTTTTACGATCGCATCGGCCTTGTGCGGCTCGGCCACCAGCCTCGAACAGTTGGTGCTCTATCGCGGGCTCCAGGGCGTCTGTGGCGCGGGCCTCATACCGTTGTCGCAAGCGGTGCTGCTGCAGATCAATCCGCCCGAACGGCACGGCAAGGCGATGGCGGTCTACGGCATCGGCACGATGATGGGGCCGATCAGCGGTCCACTGCTCGGCGGCTGGCTGACCGAGAATTTCAGCTGGCGCTGGATTTTCTACGTCAATCTGCCGGTCGGCATTCTCTGCGCGATCGGCATCATTGTGTTCGTCCGCTTCAACCGCAACGCGCATCGCGAGGCGTTCGACGCTTTCGGATTTTTGACGCTGAGCTTCGCGGTAGGGGCGATGCAATTAATGCTCGACCGCGGCGAATTGAAGGACTGGTTCCACTCGCGCGAAATCTGGGTCGAGACGACGATCGCCGCGCTGAGCTTTTACCTGTTCGTGGTTCACACGGCGACCGTCAGCGATCGCTCATTCATCAACCGCGAACTGCTGAAAAACACCAATTTTCTCGCCGGTACGGTGCTGATGTTTTCGGTCGGCGCGATCATGACCGGCACCTTGGCGCTGCTGCCGACAATGCTGCAGCAACTAATGAACTACCCGGTCTTCACCACCGGAATCGTCGTGTCGCCGCGCGCGTTCGGGACGATGATCGCGATGTTCGCCGTGGCCCGCATAATCAACCGCATCGACAACCGGCTGATCATCGCGTTCGGGCTTGGGCTGACCGCGATCGCGATGTGGCAGATGACCGGCTTTTCGCTCGACATGGACGCGAGGCCGCTGATCACCTCAGGTTTTCTCCAAGGCTTCGGGCTTGGCTGCACTTTTGTGCCGCTCAACATCACTGCGTTGTCGACCTTGCCGCGGCATATTCTCACGCAGGGGACGGCGATTCGCAGCCTGATGCGCAATCTCGGCGGCAGCGTCGGCATCAGCATCCTTGTCGCCACCTTGGCCGAAAACACTCAGACCATCCATTCCCAGCTGATCGAGACGCTGCGGCCAGACAATCCGCTCATTCATTCACCGCTGTTCGCCGCGCCTTACAGTCTTACCGCGCCCGCGGGGGTCGCCGCGCTCAATTCGGCTGTTACGCACCAGGCAGCGATGATTGCTTATATCAACGATTTCTGGTTGCTGATGATTGTCTGCCTGGCATCGATACCGTTGCTGTTGTTGCTGCGCGACGCTTCGCCGGTGCGGACCGCGGCGCCGGCGCCGCCGGTCGGCGCGGCGACGGCTGCCGCCGATGACTAGGACGGCATCATGATCGGCGAACGGTCGGCCGCAGCCGCCGGTGCGCCGCTCAACCGCGGCATGATCACCGCGACGGTGATTTGCGCCTGCGTGCTGCAGGGCATCGACACGACGATCGCCAATGTCGCGCTGCCGCACATTCAGGGCAGCATGTCGGCGGCGCAGGACCAGATCTCCTGGGTCCTGACCTCGTATATCGTCGCCTCGGCGATAACGATGCCGTTGACCGGCTGGCTTGCCGGACGTTTTGGCATCAAGTTCATCTTTATCGCCTCGGTGATCGGTTTCACGATCGCCTCGGCGCTGTGCGGTGCGGCCGAGACGCTGCCGCAGTTGGTGATCTACCGGGTGTTGCAGGGCGTGTTCGGCGCTGGGCTGGTACCGCTCGGCCAGGCGACGCTGCTGACGATCTATCCGCAGGAAAAGCATGGCCAGGCAATGGCCATCTTTAGTACCGGGGCGATGATGGGACCGATCCTCGGCCCGACGATGGGCGGCTGGATCACCGACAACATGAATTGGCGCTGGTGCTTTTACGTCAATCTTCCCGTCGGAACGTTGTGCGCGATCGGCATCCTCATCTTCATTCGTCAGACCCGTAACGTGCGGCGCGATGAGTTCGATGCGCTCGGGTTCGGGATGCTGAGCATCGCGATTGGCGCCTTTCAGCTGATGCTCGATCGCGGGCAGATCAAGGATTGGTTTCATTCGACCGAAATCTGGGTCGAGGCGATCATCGCCGGGCTGAGCTTCTACCTGTTTGTGATCCACACGGCGACCGCGAAGGACCGTTCCTTCGTCAGCCTGGAACTGCTGAAGAGCCCGAATTTCATCGCCGGCAGCCTGCTGATGCTGGCGGTCGGGTGCATCCTCAGCGGCACGCTGGCGCTGATGCCGTCGATGATGCAGGACCTGCTGAACTACCCGGTCTTCACCAGCGGCTGGATGATGGCGCCGCGCGGTTTCGGTACGATGCTGGCGATGATCTTTGTCGGCCGCATGATCAACCGCATCGATGGGCGGCTGTTCATCCTGGTCGGCTTCCTGCTAACCGCGGCGTCGCTATGGCAGATGACCGGCTACTCGCTGTATATGGGTTCGGGACCGATTATTTTTGCCGGGTTCGCGCAGGGTTTTGGCCTGGGGCTGACCTTTGTGCCGTTGAACATTCTCGCGCTATCAGACCTGCCGCGCCACATCCTGACGCAGGGCACGGCGTTGCGCAGCCTGATGCGCATGCTGGGCGGCAGCGTCGGGATCAGCATCCTCGAAGCAAAGCTCACCCAAAACACCCAAATCATGCACGCGCAGTTGGTCGAAGGACTACGCCCTGATAATCCGTTGGTGCATTCGTATTTAATGGGATCGCATTTCAGCCTGACCGCCCCATCGGGCGTCGCCGCGCTCAACGCCGAAGTCACCAGGCAGGCGGCGATGATCGGCTATATCGACGATTTCAAGCTGATGATGGTGATCATCCTCTGCGCGCTGCCTTTGCTTTTGCTTATCAAGGCTGGCCGACGGACGCCGGTCGCCGCACCGGCGCCCGCTGCAACGAGCGCGGCCGCGGCAGGCGAAGATTAGGCGGCAGCGTGTACCAACCGATTCTAAGAGCACTAAGTCCTTTTCTGAGGTGACGTTCTTGTTTTTGACGCTGTTGTCTTGCGCTTCCGACTATCCGGTCGGTTGCTGCAATTGCTAAAGCTTTAGCGATTAAGTTTTGGGCGGCCGGATATTTTCTGATCGAAGCCCCGCTTTGCATAGCCCAGCATTGCTCGCCGCAGCTGCTTGTGCGACAAAAGACGTGGGGGTATCGGGGTTAACGGGTTTGGCATGATGGCGCCGTTGCGGCCGAGTCGACGGTCTTTGGTTGCCACACTGATGCTGGCGGCGTCGCAGCGGCCGATCACCGCGCTGGCGGCGGAGAGTGGCTTTGACCAATTTCTAGGCTCTGTTCGGCGCGATGCGATCGCTCACGGCGTTCGCGCCGCGACGGTCGATGCCGCGCTGCGCCGCGCCGAATATTTGCCACGCGTTATCGAGCTCGACCACACGCAGCCCGAGCACCGGATGACCTTTGACACGTTTTTGCAAAAGGTTGTTACCTCGCAACGAATTGCCGACGGGCGGGCGCAGCTCAGCGAGAACTGGCCGCTCTTGATGCGCGTGTACGACCGCTTCAAGGTCCAGCCGCGCTTTATCGTCGCCTTATGGGCGGTCGAAAGCGATTTCGGCAAATCGATGGGCAATTTCGCTGTCGTCTCATCGCTGGCGACGCTCGCCTTCGATGGTCGGCGCAGTGCCTATTTCCGCCCTGAACTGATTTCCGCGCTGCGGATCATCGACCAAGGCAATATCAGCACCGAGGCCATGCTCGGCTCCTGGGCGGGGGCGATGGGCCAGTGTCAGTTCATGCCGTCGACATTTCTTAATTACGCGGTCGATTTCGACGGTGATGGGAAGCGCGACATCTGGCGGAGCCGCCTGGACGTACTCGGATCGATTGCCAACTACATCGGTTCGCTCGGCTGGCGCGGGGATGAAAACTGGGGGCGGTCGGTCGTGGTGCCGGCAAATTTCGATTTACGGATGACGGGTCTTGATGTCAAGCGCCCGACCGCCGAGTGGAGCCGCATGGGAGTGCGGCCGGCGGATTCGTCGCCACTGCCGGTCGTGGAAGCATCGCTCGTCATGCCCGATGGCAGCAACGGTCCGGCGCTGCTCGTCTACGACAATTTCCGCACGATCATGAAGTGGAACAAATCGACGTATTTCGCCGCAGCCGTCGGCATGCTCGCCGACAGCTTCGGCACGGGGTAAGCGACAAGACGCCTGTGCTGGGGGGCACATGGGGGAAGGCATTCGGCGGGCGCTGCTGCTCGCCGCGATGGGGGTCATGCTGAGCGCCTGTGGCGTGCCGGAACCGTTTGGCGGTTCGGCACGAACGCCGCATCCAACCTATAAGGTTGGCTCCCCCTATACGGTCCGGGGCGTTACCTATTACCCCCATGTCGATTATGCGTACGACCGGATCGGCATGGCGTCGTGGTACGGAGAGGAGTTCCAGGGCCGCTATACGGCGAATGGTGAGATTTTCGATGTCGATCAACTCACCGCTGCGCACACGACCCTGCCGCTCCCCAGTATCGTCGAGGTCATCAATCTGCAGAACAACCGGGCGCTTTATATTCGGGTAAATGATCGTGGTCCCTTCGCGCGCGGGCGGATTATTGATTTGTCGCGCCGCGCCGCTGAATTGCTTGGCTTCGAGCGGGCCGGGTCGGCAATGGTCCGGGTAAGGGTGCTTAAGGAGCCAAGCCTCTATGCGGCTGCGATGGCGGAGCGTGGTCTTGTCAGCAACGGTCAGGAAGCGCTGCCGACAACCGCGATGACGGTCACGCCGACCCGTGGGTTTTACGTTGCCTCGCCGCGATACCATGTGCAGGCGGGACCGGTGATGACCGAGCAAGATGCCGACCGTCTTCGTGATCAGATGATCGGTAGCGGCTACCGCGACGCACGGATCGTAATCGATTAAACTGCGCGTGCCTCACCGCGGCGGGTGAGTGGAGGGAGCATGAAATCTGCTTGGCGGCTCCAAGTCGCGATAGCAGCCGCAATCGCATCGTTGCTGTTATTGTCACTCTTTACGGCATCCGTGGTGGTGCAAGCCCATGCACGGTCTGCCGCCAAGCCGTCCGCCGCGGCAAAACAGAAGGCTGTCCCGGCGCCCTCGTCATCCGTGGTGGCGTTTGATACCGCCGCGCGTCACGCCTTGGTCGTCGAGGTCGACACCAACACGGTGCTGTTCGACAAGCATGCGGAAGAACGCATGCCGCCCGCGTCGATGAGCAAGATGATGACGGCCTATGTCGTGTTCAGCATGCTCAAGGAGGGGCGGGTTACGCTCAGCGACGAGTTGCCGGTGAGCGAGAAGGCTTGGCGCCTGGGCGGCTCAAAGATGTTCGTGAAGGTCGGCGCTCGTATCAAGGTCGACGATCTGCTGAAGGGCGTGCTCGTGCAATCCGGTAACGATGCGTGCGTGGTGCTTGCCGAAGGGCTCGCCGGCAGCGAGGACGCGTTTGTCGCCAAGATGAACGACATGGCCAAACGAATCGGCCTCAAGGACAGCCATTTCGCTAATGTCACAGGACTGCCCGACCCCAACGAGTGGATGACCGCGCAAGACCTCGTCACCCTGGCGGAACGGACGATCCATGATTTCCCTGAGTATTTTCACTATTTCTCGGAAAAGGATTTTGATTTCAACAATATAGACCAGGGAAACCGAAACCCGTTGCTGTACAAGGTAGCCGGGGCGGACGGGCTCAAAACCGGGCACACGGAGGAGTCGGGCTACAGCTTGATCGGCTCGGTATTGCGCGGCGATCGGCGTGTTATCCTCGTTCTCTCCGGCTTGGCTACGATGAAGGATCGTGCGACCGAAGGTGAGCGGGTCGCCGAATGGGCGTTCCGCGAGTTCAACAATTACAAGCTGTTCAGCGCAGGCGATAAGGTTGACGATGCGGATGTCTGGCTGGGCAACGAATCCAAGGTCGGCATGACCGTCGCGAACGATCTGGTGGTTACTCTGCCGCGCAGCGCACGCCGCGAGATGAAAGTTACGGTCAGCTACGACAAGCCCATTCCGGCGCCGGTCACCCAAGGCAATGCAATCGGCAAACTCGTTGTCACCGCGCCCGGCGTGTCGCCGATCGAGCGGCCGCTCTTCGCCGCCACGACAGTGCGGCCGATCGGCACATTCGGCCGCATGGCGACCGTCGCCGCGTATCTGATCTGGGGCAACCGGCACTGACGGTCCGCGGCAAATTCATTACCGTCGAAGGCGGGGAGGGGGCGGGGAAATCAACCCAGGTGGGGTTGCTTGTCACCGCGCTTGAACGCGCTGGTATTGCCGTGCAGCGAACCCGCGAGCCGGGTGGGTCTCCTGGCGCTGAGGCCATCCGTACCCTGTTGCTTGAAGGGGAGACCGAACGCTGGGACGCGGTCAGCGAAACGCTGCTGTTTTTCGCGGCGCGACGCGACCACATCGCACGGACGATCGCGCCGGCGTTGGCGGCGGGGCGCTGGGTGGTTTGTGATCGCTTCACCGATTCGACCATCGCCTATCAGGGCTACGGCCGGGGTCTGCCGCTCGATCAGCTCGTCGCGGTACAGCGATTTGCGCTTGCCGACTTCGGCCCGGATTTGACGCTGATGCTCGATCTGCCTGCAGCCGACGGGCTCGCGCGCGTTGCCGCACGCTCAGGTTCGGCGGATCGTTTCGAACGGCTCGACCAAGAGTTTCACCGGCGCTTGCGCGACGGGTTTCTCGCCATCGCGAGATCGGAACCCGGACGCTGCGTTGTCATTGACGCGTCCGGAAACATTGACCTGGTGCATCGCGCGATCCTCGCAGCGATCGCCCAACGATTCGGCGCCGTGCTCGCATGAGTGGAGATGTCGGAGCGCCGCCGCCACGCGCCAACTCGGAGCTGATCGGTCACGAGGCGGCCGAGGCGATGTTGCGACAGCTTGCCGATAGCGGCCGGCTGCCGCACGCGCTGCTGCTCAGCGGTCCGCGTGGTATCGGCAAGGCAACGCTCGCATTCAGGCTGGCGCGGTTTGTGTTGTCGGGGGCAGGCGAGGGGGCGTCCGCCGATATGTTCGGTGCTGCGGCCACCACAGCCGCGCCCGGACTCGCGGTGGCGCCGGAGACAGGCGTATTTCGCCGCATCGCCGCCGGTGGCCACGCCGATTTATTGACTGTGGAACGCGCTTTCGACCCGCGGCGCCGCCGGTTGCGCGGTGAAATCGTCGTCGATGATGTGCGCGAGGTCGGCAGCTTTCTGCACCTCACCTCGGCAGAGGGTGGCTGGCGCGTCGTCCTGGTCGACGGCGCCGATGCGATGAACCGCAATGCCGCCAACGCGCTCCTCAAAATCCTTGAGGAGCCGCCGCGTCAAACCCTGCTGATGCTGGTCGCACATAGCCCCGGAAAGCTGTTGCCGACGATCCGCTCACGTTGTCGCCAGATGAAATTGTCGCCGCTGCCGGATGCGGCCGTGCGCGCATTGCTAGCGCGCTATTGCCCCGATCTCGCCGACGATACCGCCGCCACGATCACCGATCTTGCGGAGGGCAGCATCGGGCGGGCTTTGGAGCTCGCGGGCTCGGGCGGCATCGAGCTCTACCAGACAATCGCCGGGATGCTGTCGCGGCCAAAACTCGATGCTCTCGCGCTGCATGGTTTTGCCGACAAATTGGCGCGCGCCGACGCCGAGGACTCGTATCGGACCCTGGAGGAATTGCTGGCTCAGCATCTCAGTCGCCGAACAACGATCGCGGCACGCGCCGGCCATGGTGACGAAGCTGCGCGCTGGGCAAAGGTGCGTAACGAGATCGGCGAGAACTTCGCCCGGACCGATGGTCTCAATCTCGATCGCAAACAGACGATTCTCGGCGCATTTTTTGCGATCGAGCGTTCGATGGCTGAAGCGCGCTAGAATCGCCGCATTCGCATCCCATAAATAGCCATGGCGTCTGCCGTGTCCGTGTCGGATACGGCGACGCCAGCTTGAAAGCGTTATTCGTCCGATGCTCGTTGACAGCCATTGCCACCTGGATTTCCCGGATTTCGCGCCCGAACGGGACGCGGTGATTGCGCGCGCCTTCGCGGCCGGTATCGGCACGATGCTGACGATCTGCACACGGCTCGATCAATTCGACGGGGTTCGCGCCATCGCCGAAAACGAGCCGCGCATTTGGTGCTCGGTCGGCGCACACCCGCACGAGGCGGCGGATCACGGCGACCTGGTCGCGGAGCGGCTGATCGCGCTGACAGCGCACCCTCGCGTCGTCGGCATCGGCGAAACCGGCCTCGATTTTCACTACGATCTAAGCCCACGTGAGGTGCAGGAGCGCGTGTTCCGCGCTCATATCGCCGCCTCGCAGGCAACGGGTCTGCCGCTGATCATCCACACCCGGGAAGCGGACGCCGAAACGGCAGCCATTCTCGCGGCGGAAAAACCGCCGCCGGGCGTGCTGCACTGCTTTACCGGCGGCCGTGCGCTCGCCGAAGCGGCGCTAGACCTTGGGTTCTACATCTCGATCTCCGGCATCGTGACGTTCCGCAATGCCGAGGATTTGCGCGCTATCGTGCGCGATGTGCCGCTCGACCGCATGCTGGTCGAAACGGACGCGCCGTATCTCGCGCCGGTGCCATATCGCGGCAAGCGCAACGAGCCAGCCTTTGTCGCGGCGACCGCCTCATTTATCGCCGCCCTGAAAGGGATCGAGGAGGAAGCGTTCATCGCCGCGACCACCGCGAATTTTTTCCGCCTGTTCGGCAAGGCACAGCCGCCGCGATGAAAGTCACGATGCTCGGCTGCGGTCCGTCGACCGGGCTGCCGGCGATCGGACCGGATTGGGGCGCCTGCGACCCAAGCGATCCGCGCAACCGCCGCCGCCGCGCCTCGATCGCCATCGAATGCCGCGGCAAAACGGTGCTGATCGACACCTCGCCGGATATGCGCGAGCAGCTTCTCGACGCCCATATCGGGCGGCTCGACGCGGTGATCATGACGCATGCGCATGCCGACCATCTTCATGGCATCGATGATCTGCGCTCGGTTAACCGCGTCATGCGGCAGGCCATACCGCTTTATGCAAACCAGAAAACGCTCCGCGAAATCGAGCGGCGTTTTGGCTACGCGTTGACCCCGATCGAGCCCGGCGGCTTCTTTTTCAAGCCGACCATCACACCACAGGTTATCGATGGCCCGTTTACGGTCGCGGGGTTGCCGGTCGTGCCATTTGTTCAGGATCACGGATACAGCACGACGCTCGGCTTCCGGATCGGCGCTTTGGGCTATTCGACCGACGTGACCGAACTCGACGACGCGGTATTCGCGGCGCTGGCCGGGGTGGAGTTATGGATCGTCGATTGCCTGCGCTACGAACCGCATCCGACGCACAGCCATCTCGCCAAGACGCTCGCGTGGATCGAGCGCCTCAAACCAAAACGCGCCGTGCTGACACATATGGATCGTCCGCTCGATTACCGAGAGCTTGCCGCGAAGCTGCCGCCCGGTGTCGAGCCCGGACAGGACGGGCTGATCTTCGAGTTGCCGGATCCATGATCCGACGAGCCTGTCCGGCTGATCAGCCGGCTGTCGAACAGATCGTGCGGGAAGCCTATGCGATTTATATCGACCGGATCGGCAAGCCGCCGGGCCCGATGCTCGACGATTATGCGGCGCTGATCGGCGCGGGCGCCGTCCATATCCTTGAAGAACCGCCAGGCACTGTTGCCGCGATTATCGTGCTGCTACCGAAGGCCGACCATTTGCTCCTCGACAACATCGCGGTACGCCGCGACCGCCAGGGCCAAGGTCTCGGACGTCGGCTGATCGCGTTTGCCGAGGCGGAAGCGCGAAGGCTCGGCTTTGCCGAATTGCGCCTCTATACGCATCAACGGATGACCAAAAATATCGCGTTGTACACGCGGCTCGGCTTCGGCGAAACCGGTCGCGCCAGCGACGCGGGCTATGACCGGGTTTTCATGTCGAAACCCCTCGTTTGAATCATGCAATATTTTCCATAATATATATTATGCGACTTCTTCATCGATGTAGCCAGCCTTTGTCAGCGATACGCCAGGCACCAGCCCTTCCCACGCAGCCAGCAATCCTCATCCGGGATATCATCGTGCCGATGGAGCCGCCTGACATTTTCGGCGCCGCCGCGCGCGAATGCCGCCGCCAAGGCTGAAGCAGCTTCCTCGTCGCGACCGCCGGCGCACGGAAAGATCGCGACCGCGGAAATCCGGTGCGCCAGATAGTCATCGCCGCGACGTTTGACGCGGAACACCGCGCCGCCGCGGATGTCGCCTTGTGGAAAACCGGCCTCGGTCAGCGGCACGATGAGTCGGCCCCCTCCTTCAGCCGGTCGAGCCAATGCGGCAACGGATGGGTGGCGCCGGCATTCACGTAGATGACGTCAGTTTTTGGGAAATCGACTTGCGTGCCGTCGCCCGCAATGACCGTGACCTGTGGCCAGTGAGCCAGATTCCGGACACTGCGCGCGGCGAGCTCCGGATCGTATTCAATGGCCGTGACCTTGCCGCGCCGGCCGACGAGTTGCGCCAGGATCGCCGTGTAGTAGCCGTTCCCCGTGCCGATATGGACGACATGCTCGCCAGCCCGCGGCGCGGCGGCGGACATCAACCACGCGTGCAGCGATGGCTGCCCGTTATTGAGATTGCGCTCTGACAGGATCGCCACGATGACGTCGTCGTAAAGATAGACCGGGTTCCGGCTCGGTGTTGTCACGTAGCCGCGACCGTCGCGACCCCAGCGCACGACCTGCCATGGTCCCGGCCCAAGGAAATCTTCACGGGGCACGGCGGCGAACGCCCTTTCGACCTGCCGATCCGCGGCGCTGAAGACCGCCATGATCTGCTTGGCAAAAGCCCGCCGGATGATCGTGAGTTCGTTTTTTTTATTCATGCGCCGCTCGACGGGTGACGAGGATTATGCGCGAGGGTAGCATGCCGCCATTCTCATCGCCTAAGTTTGATATATCGGCTTATCTTGCTGATTATAAACGATACGTCTTTAAACTCGACTGACCTAAGAAGGAGGCTGTATGCCGATGCGACTTGAGGGGTCGTGCCGCTGCGGCGCGGTCGGGTTCTCGGTTGACAGCCACACCCCCTACCCTTACCAGCGCTGCTATTGCTCGATCTGCCGAAAGAGTGCAGGCGGCGGCGGATACGCCATCAATATCATGGGAATAGCGGCAACGCTTAAAGTGCGCGGGAAACGCGCGCTTGGGGTGTGGAACGCACCAATCGACGGGCACACCGGCTCGGCCGATCGGCATTATTGCAGGAAATGCGGCACGTCGCTCTGGGTCAGCGATGAGCAATGGCCCGAGCTGATGCACCCCTTTGCGTCGGTGATCGACACCGAATTGCCCAAGCCGCCGGCCTGCGTCCATTTGCTGCTGCGCGACAAGGCAAGCTGGGTCGAGCCGCAGATCGGCCCCCACGACGAATGCTTTGACGGCTATCCCGAATTATCGATCGAGGATTGGCATAAAAAGCACGGGCTGTGGATCGCGTGAGGCCGCGATGACCCACGCCTACCCCGCGATCGAACGGCTGCTCGGCATCATGGCGCGGCTGCGCGATCCCGACCGCGGCTGCCCGTGGGATCGCGAGCAGAATTTCGCGACGATCGCCCCGTACACGATCGAGGAAGCCTACGAGGTCGCCGATGCGATCGAGCGTGCTGATCGAGCGGCGCTGAAAGACGAGTTGGGCGACCTGTTGTTCCAGGTCGTCTTTCACGCGCGTATGGCTGAGGAAGAGGGCTTGTTCGCGTTTGCCGACGTTGCCGAGGCGATTTCCGACAAGATGCTGCGACGGCACCCGCATGTGTTCGGCGATGCCGAGATCGCCGATGCGGCGGCGCAGACCGAGGCCTGGGAGACGCACAAGGCGAAGGAACGAGAAGCCGCCGGCGGGCATGACAGCGTCCTTGACGACGTCGCCCTGGCCTTGCCGGCGCTGCTGCGTGCCGCAAAGATCCAGCGGCGCGCAGCGCGGATCGGCTTTGACTGGCCGGGAACCGATCCAACACCGGTCTTCGCGAAGCTTGATGAAGAGATCGGCGAGTTGAAGGCTGCGCTGGCCGACGAGGGCGATCCCGGCGCGGTCGAAGACGAACTCGGCGATGTCCTGTTCGCCGCCGTTAATCTCGCGCGAAAACTCAACGTCGAGCCGGAAGCCGCGCTGCGCCGCGCGACTGGCAAATTCGAACGCCGGTTTCGCCGCCTAGAAATCTTGGCGGGTGAACGGGGTATCGGGCGCGACCTCGACGCCTATGAGGCGCTGTGGCAGGAAGTAAAGCGCCAGGAATGATCCGGCTGGAGCGGGTCATCGGCGCCCTCCCCATCGGCTTCGATGAACTGCGAGCCGAGGCACTGGCGGAAGGCCACCATATGCTCGAAACGCTGGCCGTCGAATGGGACGCCGGCACACAGCGCTTCGACCGCGCCGGAGAAATACTGCTATCGGCTTATGTCGACGGCGCGCTTGCTGGGATTGGCGGATTGACGCTGGAGCCGATGATACCGGGCGCGTTGCGCATGCGTCGTTTCTACATACGGCAGACATATCGCCGGTGCGGCATAGGCCGTACCTTGGCAACGGCGCTGCTGAAAGAAGCGAAGGACCGCGTCGTCACCGCTAACGCCGCAATCGGCAGCGAGTTGTTCTGGCAATCGCTCGGTTTCGCACCAGACCGGCGCGACGGCTACACGCATATCCGTACAGTCGGGCCGGCGTCCCAGGGGCTAGTAGTGCAGCACGAGATCGATGTAGACACGTGAAGCAATAATGTCTTCGCGGGCCGTTACCGGGCGCTCATAAGCCGCGCCGAGCAGAATATGGTCGTTGAGCCGGTAGCGCAGGCCGAACGCTGCCGTGATGACCGTTCCGGCGTTGAGTGACCCGAAGTTGACGAGATCGACGCCCTCGAAATTGCCGTTTGTGCGCAGCCCCGTCTGATAGACGCTGAAACCGTTCATCTCGAACAGGCCGTAAAGACCGTCAACGAGTTCATAGTCGAGATGCCCGGCGTAATGAACCATCGAGCTGTCATGGTTCGAGTCGGCGGCGATGTTGAGCCCAACGTCACCCTCGATCCCAAAACGACCCCAGGCTTTCGCACCGCTGATAAAGGGATTGAAAAACCCGCCGCCATGCCCTTGCAGTGTGATGCCGCTGGTTTGCAGGCTGCCGCTCGGCGGCTCGTAAAGTCCGCCGATGGTGAGAATTTCGTCGGCGGCGGGGTTGGAGATGACGGCATATTTGAGACCCACTGCGACATTCTCGAACCCGTTCGTGTCGGCCAGCGCCTTGTTGAAATGCAGCTGCACGTATCCGTCTTTGGGCGCGATAAAGCCGAGGCGATCGGTCAGCGCAAGCCGCGCCTCGAGCGCGCCGGCGTTGATGCTGCCGCCCTGCGTGACAAAGCTGTCCGGGATGTCGTTATGGAGGTACAGCGCGCGCAGCTCGGTGGTGATATACGGCGTTTCGTTGAAGAGCGGGTTCGACACGGCGGGAACATAGCGGTGAAATCCGCCTGCGGCGCCGAACGATCCGGCAAAATCGAGAAAGTCGAGACCGTCCGCTGCCGCCGGAGCGCTCGCCGCGATCAGCCCCATGGCGACCGTCAGCATCCCCACACGCCGCGCGCCCATTATACCCGCCCCCGCTTGTTGCGATCGGAGGGTCGCGGCAGGGTTGAAGGCGGGCCTTGATCTAGATCAATCAATTGGCGAATGCTTCCGCCCCCGGGTCTGACCAGAAAAAAGTTTGGACGGCTTCACTCCCACCGTTTGCCCGTGTCATTCCGGGGCATCGCGAAGCGATGAACCCGGAACCCATGAACACAGGCATCGAAAGAAATATCCCGAGGACGGATAGCTTGGAGTAGGCAGTGTTCATGGGTTCCGGGTTCGGCCCTGAGGGCCGCCCCGGAATGACAACCGTAGTTTCAGGTCAGATTCTCAGGCGAACCGTCATTCAAATCGGTCGCGCGACGCGGCGTGCGCGCACCTCCCTCGCATGCCGCCGCTTTGCCCGCGAGCGGCGACCGCCAAAGTCCTATTCACCGCCTACTTCCGGTTTGTTCGAGAGTTGCTGGCCTGCGCGGTTTGAGGCTTGTCGTTACGGCTCGTTTTTAAGTCAGGGCGGCGGTTTTTGGTTTTTGACTTCGCCCCGTGGCCACCAGGACCATCTTCTTGTGCCTTGTTTTGATGCCCTCGCGCTGAACCGCACCCCTTCGTCCAAGCTCCGGTTTCGGACTTCAAATAGCGGCTTCGCATGTAGGAACGTATAAAGAACAATCAAGCGTCCGCCTATCAAAATCATCGTAGCGCGGAACGGGTCGTCGATCAGAGCGTCAGCTCTCGGAAGCTGAAATAGGCTTCTGGTCCCGCGGCGCCAACGACGAGGCCCCCGCGTCAGCAGTCGACCTAAAACCGACCATGATCGAGACAGACGGCAGCGTTGCCGGTAAGAATAGTTCTACAATGTGATCACATCGGCGCAGCAGTAGCTGACAGAAAACTCAGGGGAGCAGGGGATGAGCGAACGCATTGATGCACTGCTAGCTCTCTACAATGAACATGTGGAAATGGCTCGCCAGCACGAGACGCAGCGCAGTACGCTAACCTCAATTATTCTCACGATTTCGGGTGTATTAATAGCGTTTACAGTGTCCTATAAATTTGGAAAGCCGTGGATTGTTCCGATTATCCTGATTTTCTTGGGTGTGTTCGGCGCTCTTTTCTCTCGCAAGCACTACGAGAGAAATAGGTATCACACGACCATAGCGGCAGAGTTTCGTCACAAGATCGATCCGAGCATTGACGATGTTCGGAAACGGGGAGCGATAAAACATTATATTCATTTTAGTAAGAAATACCAAAAAGAACGCGCCGGAGAAGAGATCGACAGGTTATGTTTATTGAAAGATGGGCAGGAGCAAGCCAAGAAACAGTCGAGACTTATTGCGAGAGCTCCTCTACATTTATTCTGGGAATTTTTAAATGTCACCATTGTAATCGCTGGTGTCGCCCTATTGTTGCTGATGACGTATCAATCGCCGGAGCAACCGACCAAGATTGAAATAGTCCATCCAAGTACATGAGGAGTCGCCTGTAGACAGTCAGCCGTCCGCCCAACTCAGACGCCCCAGGGTAGCGCCGCGACGGTCGCTTTGGGGGCAGAAGAGCTGGTTGGCCCGCACTGCCGGGATGGGCGGGACTACGCCTGAAAGCGGAAATTCGGATTGAGGCCGAGACCACCGGCGCAAATCCAGCCGGGCGGCACTGGGCTAATGCACGCGCTGGCGTTGCCGCAGGCGGCCGAGATCGGCTTCCGACAGGCGCACCGAGAGATGCGCCGCGGCGTCATCATCGCGCCGGCCGAGCACCGCCCCGCGCTCATAAAGCCAGGCGAGGGTCTTGCCGTCGCTGAGCGGAACGTCGATCCGAACCGCGCGAGCGCCGCTGTCGAGCCGCCGGGCGATCGTCGCCAGCAATCCGTCGCAGCCCTCACCCGTCGCAGCGGAGAGCGGGACGACCTCCTCATTGCGCTGCGCCTGGTTGAGGAGCGCGTCGCGCGCGGTCTCGTCCAGCAGGTCGATCTTGTTGAGGACTTCGATCAAGCCTTCCTCGACAAGCCGGCCAAGACCGAGATCGGTCAATACCGCGAGCACGTCGGCGCGTTGTGCGGCGCTGTCGGGATGGTGCGCGTCGCGGACATGGACGACGATGTCGGCCTCGGTCACCTCTTCCAGCGTGGCGCGGAACGCGGCGACGAGGTGCGTCGGCAGATCGGAGATAAAGCCGACCGTGTCGGAGAGGATCACGGTCTTGCCCGTGGGCAGGTCGAGCCGCCGCATGGTCGGATCGAGCGTCGCGAACAGCAGGTCTTCGGCGGTGACGCTGGCGCGGGTCAGTCGGTTGAACAGCGTCGATTTGCCGGCATTGGTGTAGCCGACCAGCGCCACGACGGGGAACGGGACGCGCCTGCGCGCCTCGCGGTGCAGCGCGCGGGTGCGCTTTACGTCCTCGAGCTCGCGTCGCAATTTGCCGATGCGCTCACCGATCAGGCGGCGGTCGATTTCGAGTTGGCTTTCGCCCGGACCGCCGAGAAAGCCGAAACCGCCGCGCTGGCGTTCGAGATGGGTCCACGACCGCACCAGCCGCGAGCGCTGATAGGTCAACGCCGCCAGCTCGACCTGCAACCGCCCTTCATGGGTGCGGGCGCGCGCGCCAAAGATTTCGAGGATCAGGCCGGTGCGGTCGATAACCTTGGTCTTCCAGCGCCGCTCCAGATTGCGCTGCTGAACCGGCGACAGGGCGCCGTCGACGACGACAAGCCCGATTTCTTCCTCGTCGATCTTGGCCCCGAGCGTATCGACATTGCCGCTGCCGATCAGCGTGCCGGGCACCGGGCGGGCCAGCCGCACGATCTCCCCGCCGACCACATCGAGGTTGATCGCCCGCGCCAGTCCTATCGCTTCGTCGAGCCGGGCATCAAGCGACCGTACCGTGCCGTTCTCGGCGCGGTGTCCGTTGAGGTTTTTCAGAGCGGGATGGATGACAAGCGCGCGGCCAGTCGCCGCGGGCGCGATCGGCAGGCTGCTGCTCAGGACAGGTCTTCCTCTCGCCCACCCTCGAATAGCTGGATCGGCTGCGCCGGCATGACCGTCGAAATCGCATGCTTGTAGACCAGCTGCGAATGCGCGTCGCGGCGCAGCAGCACGCAGAAATTGTCAAACCAAGTGATGATGCCCTGCAGCTTTACGCCGTTGACCAGGAACACCGTAACGGGCGTCTTGTTTTTGCGGACGTGATTGAGAAACACGTCCTGAACGTTCTGTGACTTGTCCGATGTCATACGGTGGCTCCTAGCTCCACTCTTCGGCCGCGCTATCTCTTCCGACAACAGGTCAGCCGAGCGCGTGGTTCCCCTACATTTCTACGAAGATGGGCGTGCAAGAGCCGATCACAAGCCCTGCAACGCATGAAACAGCGCCGCACCATCAGCGACAGTGAGCACGGGCGCGTACTGCGCGAATTCGATCTCCGAATCCAGCGCGCCGAGCAAGACCGGGACGCAGCCCGCGGCGATTGCGCATTCCATGTCGACTGCCGTGTCGCCGACAAACCAGACATCGGGTCCCGGCACGATACCGCTCGGTTTGAGAGCCAATTCGACCGGCGCGCAATGCGGCTTGTCGGCGTGTGCATCCCCTGCCCCGACGATACTGCCGAACAACGGGGTCCAGCCCAGATGCTCGACCTCGTGGCGCAGCACCGGGCCGGTCTTGTTGCTGACAAGGCTGAGATAAATCCCGTCAGCGGTCAGCGAGTGCAGCATCGCCTCGCGGCCGGGCAAAGGCGTCAACCGCTCCAGATGAATCGCGCGAAAGCGGTCCATGTAGATCTGCCGCGCCTCCTCCCAACGGTCGCCAAAAATCGCCGGGAACGCGTCACGCAGGCTGAGGCGGACGCGCTCGCGGGTTTCCTCGATCGTCCAGAGCGGCTTTTCCATCGCTGCCATCAGGAAATTGAGCGCGTCGTGGATCGTGCCCCAGCTATCGACGAGCGTGTTGTCCCAGTCAAAGATGATCGCGCGCGGCCGGCGCAGCGCCGCGGGTTCCAGAACGCTCACAGCGCCTCCGCGACATGCGCCAGATAATCGGCACGCAGCTTTTGCGTCAGCAGGCCTGGAACGCCATTGGCAACCGGCGCTCCATCGATCGCCACGACAGGCATCAGATCGGCGGTCGTGCTGGTGAGAAACGCCTCGCGTGCGGCCTTGGCCTCGGCGACGGTAAAAGCCCGCTCGGCGAGTTGGTAACCCTCACGCCGGATGATCGCGATCAACGCCTGGCGTGTCACGCCGTTGAGGATCGCGTTTTCGGCGGCGCGCGTCACGACCAGATTGTCACCGGTCACGATCCAGGCGTTGGTCGAGGTGCCTTCCGTGATCTTCCCTTCCTCGTCGACCATCCAGGCCTCGTAGGCGCCGGCTTCGCGCGCCTGCTGCTTGCCGAGCACGTTGCCGATCAGCGAGATGGTCTTGATATCGCAGCGCTGCCAGCGAATGTCGGGGATCGTGATGATCGCGATCCCGTCTTCCACCAGCTTGGGGTTGGTTGGCCGGGAACGCCGTGCGGTGACCACGGTGACGGGCCGAGCCGCTTTTGGAAAGGCGTGGTCGCGCGGCGCGATCCCGCGCGTGATCTGGAGATAGACGATGCCGTCAACGACACCGTTGCGGCGAACTACCTCGCGCAGCACGAATTTGAGCGGCGCGTCGGCCAGCGCGCCGTCGATGCGCAATTCGCCGAGGGAGCGGTGCAGCCGCGCCAGATGGAGCGGCTCATCGATCAGCTTGCCGCGACGGACTGCGATGACCTCGTACACTCCGTCGGCGAATTGGTAGCCGCGGTCCTCGATATGAACCGCCGCTTCGCCATGCGGGCGATAGACACCGTCAACATAGGCGATGCGAGACATCACGTGCCCGTCTTCAAGGGACGCTCGGTAATCGCGACGCCCAGCGATTTCAGCTTGCGGTGCAGCGCCGAGCGCTCCATTCCGACAAAAGACGCGGTGCGCGAGATGTTGCCGGCAAAGCGCGTCACCTGCGCGAGCAGATACTCGCGCTCGAACACCTCGCGTGCATCGCGCAGCGGCAGCGTCATGATCTCGCTGCCCTTGTCCCATTTGACGACGGTCGGCGCGATCGAGGTGATTTCGTTGGGGAGATGCTCGGCATGCACCGGTTCGCGCGGATCGCCCGGTGCCATGATCAGCAGCCAATCGACGACATTGCGAAGCTGCCGCACATTTCCCGGCCAGCTATAGGACTGCAAGGCCGCGAGCGCATCTTCGCCAAAATCGCGCGGCGACAGACGAGCCGCCTCGGCGGCGCGTTCCATGAAGTGACGGGCAATCAAAGGAATGTCCTCGCGGCGATCACGCAGCGACGGCACGCGGATGGGCACGACGTTGAGCCGATAAAACAAATCCTCCCGGAAGCGGCCGGCGGCGATCTCGCCGCTGAGATCGCGGTTGGTCGACGCGACGACGCGGACATCGACCTCGACGCGGTTCGAGCCCCCTACCCGCTCGAAGGTCTGCTCCTGCAAAACGCGAACGATCTTGCCTTGAGTCTCGATCGGCATGTCGGCGACTTCGTCGAGGAACAAGGTGCCGCCATGCGCGCGCTCGAATGTGCCGATTTTGCGCGGCGAGCCATTAATCGCGGTTTCGCTGCCAAACAATTCGAGTTCTAGCCGGTCTGGATGCATCGTGGCGCAATTGACTGCGACAAACGGTCCGCCAGACCGCCGCGAACGCGCGTGCAGCAGGCGGCCAACCACTTCCTTCCCGACACCCGGCGCACCGGTAATCAGGACGCGGCTGCCGGTCGGTGCGACACGCTCGATCTGTTGGCGGAGCTGGTTAGTCGCGATTGAGGCGCCAACCAAATCGAGATCGCCGCCGGCGCGGAGTTTCAGCTCTTCGTTCTCTCGCCGCAGCAAGGCCGCCTCGATGGCCCGTGCGACGACCAACAACAGTCGGTCCGACTTGAACGGCTTTTCAATAAAGTCGTAGGCGCCGATCTTGATCGCCTCGACCGCGGTTTCGATCGTTCCGTGACCGCTGATCATCACCACGGGAACCGATGGCATCTCGGCGCGCAACCGGCGGAGAATTTCCACACCGTCCAGCTCGCTGTCCTGCAGCCAGATGTCGAGAATGACCAGGGTTGGCTGGCGCGCCTGCAATTCGCGGAGTGCCCGCGTGCTGTCGCCCGCCTCGCGGGTGGCGTAGCCCTCATCCTTGAGCACCCCCGCGATCAGCATGCGGATGTCTGCTTCGTCGTCGACAATCAGAATGTCATGCGCCATGGGCAACCGTGTTCACATCCGCCGCCGCCATCGAGGTCGTGCGAATAGCCCCCGCTGTGTCGGCGATAAAGACCAGCCGGACACGCGCACCGCCTGCCTCTGAGTCATCAAGCAGCAATTCGCCCTGATGGTCTTCCATGATCTTTTTGACGATGGCAAGCCCCAAGCCGGTACCCTTGGCGCGCGTTGTCACGTAAGGCTCTGTCAAACGTTCGCGTTCACGTTTTGGCAGACCTTTGCCGTTGTCCTCGACGACAACAATTGTCGCCCCCCCGTCTTCTTCGACGGATACGGCGATTCGTCCAGGCGGGTTCGGTCCGGTGCTGACGATCCTGGCTTCGATCGCTTCGACCGCGTTCTTGACAATGTTGATGATCGCCTGACTGGTCAGCCGGGCATCGCAGCGCACCAAAGTCGGGCGTTGGGCAAAGTTCAACGTAAAGGTGATATCGGAATGCGCCGTGCGTTCGAGGAACACCGCGCGCTCGACGATCGCCGTCAAATCCTCTGGCTTCAACACCGGCGCCGGCATACGCGCGAATGACGAGAACTCGTCGACCATGCGGCCGATATCCTCGACGTGCCGCACGATCGTGTCGGTACAGATCCGGAATGTGTCGGGGTCTTTTTTTATCTCTTTTAAATAATTGCGGCGAAGCCGCTCGGCCGAGAGCTGGATCGGCGTGAGCGGGTTCTTGATCTCGTGCGCGATGCGCCGCGCGATATCGGCCCAGGCGGCCTTGCGTTGGGCCGACAGCAGTTCGGTGATGTCGTCAAAGGTTACGACAAAACCGCTGATCCCTTCGTCGTCCCGCTCGGCCGAGATGCGGACGATCAAAGTCCGCGTGCTGTCGCCAATAATCTGGATTTGCGCTTGAGCAACCCGGTCGGGGCGGCGGATCGCTTCATCGAGCAGCGTCGCCATCGCCGGCACGACTTCGGCGAGGTTTTCGCCGACCTCACCGTCGAGATCGACACCGATCAGCGCGGAGGCCGAGCGGTTTGGCAAATTGATCCGGCCGAGACGGTCGAGGCCAATGACCCCGGCGGTTACCCCCGTCAGCACGGTTTCGGTAAACCGTCTTCGCTCGTCGAGCTGGCGGTTGGCCTCGATCAACTCCTGTTGCTGACTCTGGATCTGGTCGGTCATTCGGTTGAAGGCGCGGCTCAATGAATTCATCTCGTCGTCTTTGCGCCCTTCCGGCACGCGCACCGAAAGATCGCCCGCCCCCACCCGTTCGGATGCTCCGATGAGGCGGCTGATCGGATCTGCGAGCTGTGCGGCAATGCTGATTCCGATCGCCACGGCAGCGGCGAGAAACAGCATCGCCAGCAGAATGAAGATGACCGAGAAGGTGATCTGCAGCCCAGCTCGCTTGCCTTCGAGCTCCTCGTATTGCGCCGCGGCGAGATGCGTCTCGCGACGATGCGCCAGGACCTTGGGTTCGATAAACCGGCCGACGTACAGATAGAGGTTGCTGAAACCGCCCAGATAGACAAGGGCACGGACGCGTTCCTCCTGATCGTCGGTCATCACGACGACTTCGCCGTCCTTGGCCCGCTTCAGCGCGTTCTCTCCGACATCCTCAAAGCCGAGCGCGAAGGCCAACCCGGTACGCGCGACCATATTGCCTCGGCTGTCGAGAATCGCGGCCTCAGTGAGCCCGCGCATCGACGCCTGGATCGTCAGCGCCTGCACCAAGTCTTGCGGGCTGATGATCATGGTTGCGGCATACTGATCGAGCGCGTTAGCCATACTCAACGCGTCGGCGCGGATCGCCTGCTGGTGCTCTTTGACATAGGCGTCCGCGACCTCGACCGATTCCGAGATCGCCGTGCGAACCTTGTTGCTAAACCAGCTTTCGATGCCAAAGCTGAAAAACAGATAGGAAAACACTGCGACAATGATGGTCGGCAGCACGGCGATGAGGCTGAACAGCACGACCAGTCGGACCTGCAGCCGCGAGCCGGCGAGCCCGCGCCGTCGCTCGGCCCACATCTCGACAAAGCGCTTCGTAACCAGCGCGCCGAGCGCCAGCAGCAGCACCAAGTCGAGATTAAGAAGGGCAAGGACGACGACGGGATGCGGCCCGAACGGCGGTGCGCCGGTCAGCGCCAGATAGGTCGCGATCCCCGAGGCCAGCGCCGCCGCCGAAAGGGCGATGACAATCTTGCGGCGCAACCCAAAGCGGCCAGCCCAGCTACCCACCTGCTGCGCCACGCTCATCCAACATCCCCAAATAGGCATCGCAGCATAGCAGGCGCTGAGGCCTGTTCGGCGACGCGCTATTTTAGGCCGCGAATCACGGGGATGTCCAATTCGCGGATTTTCTTGCGCAAGGTGTTCCGATTAAGACCGAGCACATGCGCGGCCTTGATCTGGTTGCCCCGCGTGGCGACCAGCGTCGCGACGATAAGCGGCCGCTCGATCTCGCGCAGAATGCGGTCATAAAGACCGGCAGCCGGCATCGTTCCTTTGTGCTGGACAAAGTATTCGTTGATGTGACGCTCGACCGCGCTGCCCAACCCTTCTCCTGTCGATGCCTCGGTTTCGGCCGGCGCTTCGGCGGGTGCGGCCGCCAATTCCGACTCGACGACATCGACGCTGATGACTTCTTGTGAATACAGCGCCGCCAGACGGCGAACCAGGTTCTCCAGCTCGCGGACGTTGCCGGGCCAGCGATAGCGGCGCAGCCGCTCCATCGCGGCTTCGTCGAGCATCTTGGCCGGCAGCCCCTCTTTCGCCGCCTGCGCCGCGAAATGCCGGACGAGGGCCGGAATGTCCGAGGTCCGCTCCCGCAGCGGCGGAATGCGGATCGGCGCGACATTGAGGCGATAGAACAAGTCCTCGCGAAAGGTGCCTTGGCGGATCAGATGCTGCAGGTCGCGATGCGTGGCGGCGATAATGCGGCTGTCGGCGCGAATGGCGGACCGGCCGCCGACAGAGGTGTATTCGCCCTCTTGCAGCACGCGCAGCAATCGTGTCTGCGCCTCGAACGGCATGTCGCCGATTTCGTCGAGAAACAGCGTACCGCCCTTGGCCTGTTCGAAACGGCCGGCACTGCGCTGAGCCGCGCCGGTAAAGGCGCCGCGTTCATGGCCGAAGAGCTCGCTCTCGATCAGCTCGCGCGGGATGGCCGCCATGTTGATCGCAACAAACGGCCCTGATCGACGCTTGCCGAAATCGTGCAGGGCGCGGGCCACCAGCTCCTTGCCGGTGCCGCTCTCGCCGGTGATCAACACGGACAAGTCCGTGCCCATCAACCGCGCGATTGAGCGATAGATGTCCTGCATCGCCGGCGAACGACCGATCAACGGCAGCTGTTCGTCCTCTGCCTCCTCTTCGTCGACCGGCGCGGTTGCTGGCGCGCTCAGCGCCCGTTCGACAACACTGATCAATTCGCGCAGATCGAACGGCTTGGGCAGATATTCGAACGCGCCGCGCTCGGTCGCCTTGACCGCGGTCAACAGCGTGTTCTGCGCGCTCATCACAATCACACGCAAATCCGGGCGCAGCCGCTTGATGCGCGGGATGAGATCGAGCCCGTTCTCGTCGGGCATGATCACGTCGGTGATGACAAGATCGCCCTCCCCATCGGCGATCCATCGCCACAGCGTCGCCGCGTTACCCGTGATCCGCACATCGTGGCCGAGGCGCGCCAGGGCCTGGTTCAGGACCGTGCGGATCGCGCGGTCGTCGTCAGCTACCAGTATCGTTGCGCTGCTCATCGCTAATACTGTCTTTTCGACTATCCCGAGGGACTACCGGCAGAAAGACCCGGAACACGGTCTTCCGCGCTTGGGTGTCGAACTCGATAATCCCGCCATGGTCGTCGATTACCTTCGCCACCAGTGCAAGACCAAGGCCAGTTCCATTTCGCTTGGTCGTGACAAAGGGATCGAACAGGTGGGCCTTCAATTCCTCGGGGATGCCGGAGCCATTATCAGCGATCGATACCAGCAGCGGCAGCTGCAGCGGACGCCCGCCGCCAACGGTCGCCAAACGGCGGCCATGGCGATAGGCGGTCGAGAGGATGATCTCGCCGCCGACCGAGGGAACCGCTTCGGCCGCGTTCTTGACCAGGTTCAAAAACACCTGGACAAGCAGGTCGCGGTTGCCGTGCACCGCCGGCAGCGACGGGTCGTACTCCTCGGAGAAGCGAACGTGCCGGGCAAATCCCGACTGCGCGATGCGGCGGACCCGCTCCAACACCTCATGGATGTTGACGGCGCTGCGGGCGAGCGGCTGATGGTCGGAAAACGCCTCCATGCGGTCGACCAGTGCGACGATGCGGTCCGTCTCGTCGCAGATCAGCTGCGTGAGTTGACGGCCGGAATCGTCGGCGTCCTGTTCCAGGAGTTGCGCGGCGCCGCGGATTCCCGACAACGGGTTTTTGACTTCGTGGGCCAGCATCGCCGCCATAGCGGTCATCGATCGCGCGGCGTCGCGGTGCGCGAACTGCCGATCCATCTGTTCGGCGATCGCACGCTCGTGCAGGGACAGTACCAGCAGTTCGGCCCCCTCCCCGACCAACGCGCCTTGAATGGTTACCGGCCGCGTCGGCAGGCGCGGCCCTTCTAGCAGCACGTCGTATTCGACGACCGATCCACCATCGCGCCACACGGCGTCGACTAAAGCGAAGAGCGGGCTGCTCGGGGCAATAAGATCGGTGAGACGCGCGCCGCGCAAGGCGGGTGCCCCAACCCCGAGAAACTGCTCCGCCGCCGGGTTGACGAACAACATCGCGCCGCCGCGATCCACCGCGATGACCGGATCTGGCAATGCGGCGAGCAGCAGCGCCGGATCAAATTCGGCGCCGCGGCGGGAAAATATCCCCATTTTCACGCCACCTCGCGCTCGAGAAGCGGCTCGTAAAACCGGCGGATCAGCCCGCGTACCGCGGTCGGATCGGCGCTCTGGTTGACCGCCGCGCGGAATTCGGCGGAACCCGGCAAACCCTTGGAATACCAGCCGAGATGCTTGCGCGCGATCTTGGCACCGACCTCGGTGCCGTAATGCTCCAATATCGCATCGTAATGCGCCGACAACGTCTGATACTGGCTGGCGAGCGGCGGGTCGCTGACGCGCCGACGGCTCCGCAGCCACTCGATGACCTGTGCGACAAACCACGGCCGGCCATAGGCGCCGCGGCCTATCATCACGCCGTCGGCACCGCTTTCCGCCAGCGCGCGTTCGGCATCATCGAGGCTGTTGATGTCGCCATTGGCGATGACCGGGATGGAGACCGCCGCTTTCACCTCGCGGATAAAGCGCCAATCGGCGCTGCCGGCGAACATCTGGTTGCGGGTGCGGCCATGCACGGTGACCAAGCGAATGCCGCAGGCTTCCGCGATCCGCGCGAGGTTTGGCGCATTGCGGTTTCGCTCGTCCCAGCCGGTGCGCATCTTGAGGGTTACCGGGAGGTCAACTGCCTTCACCGTCGCTTCGAGAATGCGAGCGGCGTGGAGTTCGTCGCGCATCAGCGCCGAACCGGCATGGCCGTTGACCACCTTTTTCACCGGACAGCCGAAATTGATGTCAATGATCGCGGCGCCGCGGTCGGCATTGAGCCGTGCCGCCTCGGCCATCACCTGCGGCTCGCAGCCGGCGAGCTGTACCGCCATCGGCTGTTCCTCGGGGCAGGTCTTGGCCTGGGTCAACGATTGCCGCGTCTCGCGGATTGCTGCCTGGCTGGCGATCATCTCCGAGACGACAAGTGCCGCGCCGTGCTGCTTGACGACGCGGCGGAACGGCAAATCGGTGACGCCCGACATCGGCGCCAGGATCACCGGTTCGTCGATGACGACAGAACCGACTGAAATGCTCATTAAATGACCAAACGTGTATTTTGCCTACAAATTAGGCAACATATTACGGCAAAATTTTTTGCACCGCAACATAAGCGACACACACGCCCCTGCCCCCGGCGCATACTGGCGATGCGCCACCAACGTGGTTAGTTTACGAGATGGTTTCGATCTATGCCCTCGTCCTGGCGGCAGGCCGCGGTACGCGCTTTGGCGGTGCGCTGCCCAAACAATACCTTCCGCTTGGCGGAAGCAGCGTTCTACGGCATGCCGTCAGTGCGTTTGCCACCCATCCGCGGATCGACGGCGTTCAGGTGGTGATCCGTGCCGAGGACCACAACATCTACGACGAAGTGCTGGCCGATCTTGATCTATTGCCACCCGTGACGGGCGGCGCGGAGCGGCAGGATTCGGTACGACTGGGGCTTGAAGCATTGGCTCCGTACGCGCCCGACCGCGTGTTGATCCACGATGGGGCGCGGCCGTTTCCCGATGCGGCGATGATCGACCGCGTTCTCGACGCGCTCGATCGGGGGCCAGCGGCAATTCCCGGGCTGCCAGTCGGCGATACGCTGAAGAGCGTCACTGATGGCGTGATCACGGGAACCGTCGATCGTTCCGGTTTGTGGCGCGTCCAGACACCGCAGGGATTTCATTTTGATGCAATCCTCGCGGCACATCGGGCTGTCGCCGGTCAGGCGCTGACCGATGACGCCGCCGTCGCCGAGGCGGCCGGTATCGCGCCGCTGATCGTCGCCGGCCGCGAAAGGAACCTCAAGATCACCACCGCTGACGATCTCGCTGAAGCGGAGCGCCTTCTTGCAGCGCGCCAGGGCGACGTCCGCGTCGGCCAAGGGTTTGACGTGCACCCGTTCGGACCCGGCGACGGGGTGATGGTGTGCGGTGTGTGGTTCCCCCATAGCGCCGGTGTCGTGGGGCATTCCGATGCCGATGTCGGCTTGCATGCGCTGACCGATGCGGTGTTGGGCGCGATCGGCGCCGGCGATATCGGCACGCACTTCCCGCCAAGCGATCCGCAATGGAAGGGCGCCAGCTCCGATCGCTTCCTCGCGCACGCGGTCGGGCTGGTGCGGGCGCGCGGGGGGAGCATCGCGATGCTCGACGTCACGCTCGTCTGCGAGCGCCCGCGCATCGGCCCGCAGCGCGCCGCGATGGTCGAACGGGTCGCGGCGATCGCCGGCGTCGCCGCCGATCGTGTCAGCGTCAAGGCGACGACGACCGAAAAACTCGGCTTTACCGGCCGCGGCGAAGGGATCGCCGCGCAAGCCGTCGCGACCATACGGCTGCCGCTCTGACCCCAACCGCTCAAATCTCGCCTTTCCCGGGTTTGACTTGGGGGTCCATGTCTTCATTCTCAAGCGGTCAAGCAGGAAGACGTGGATGGCCGGATCAAGTCCGGCCAAGGTGCAAAGGCTGATGTCACGTCTGCACCGGCTCGGTCTTCCCTTCGCTCATCCCGCAACATTGATCGCCACTGGGCTGGGCATTGGCTTGTTGCCAGCCGCGCCGGGAACCTGGGCGTCGCTCGCCGCCCTGCCCTGCGGCTGGTTGCTCCATGCCGCCTTAGGCCCGGTCGCGGTGCTGGGTGCGGCCGCCGCGACCTTTGCCGCCGGTTGCTGGGCCGCCGCGCGCATCGCCAAAACCAGCGGCATCGGCGATCCCGGCGCGGTGGTCATCGACGAGATTGCCGCTCAGCTTTTCGTGCTTAGCGCCTGCCCGCACGATTGGCGCTTCTATGCCGCCGCGTTCGTGCTGTTCCGGCTGTTCGACATCTGGAAGCCGTTCCCAGTCAACTGGCTCGACCGCACGGTCAAGGGCGGGTTCGGGATCATGCTCGACGATGTCGCGGCAGCGCTCTACGCTCTCATCGCGATCGTGATCGGCAGAGGGGTGAGCGGTGTTTGACACTGAGACCGTGGAGTTGGCGACAGCAGTGCTGGCGGCGTGTCGCGCCAAGGGCTGGCATGTCGCGACGGCCGAAAGCTGCACCGGCGGCCTTGTCGCGGCGGCGCTGACTGCGATCGCCGGCTCGTCCGATGTCGTCAATCGCGGCTTCGTCACCTACTCGAACGAAGCCAAGATGGAACTGCTGGGCGTGCCCGCGGGAACGCTTGCCTCGGTTGGCGCGGTCAGCGACCAAACCGCGCGGCTGATGGCGATGGGAGCGGTGAGCCGCGCCGAGGTCGATCTCGCGGTTTCGCTCACCGGCATCGCCGGGCCGGGCGGCGGCAGCGCGGACAAACCGGTGGGGCTCGTCTATATCGGCCTCGCCACCAAGGACAGCGTTCGCAGTGAAAGGCACGTGTTCCCCGGCGACCGCGACGGCATCCGACGCGCCGCGATGATCCGAGCGCTCGAATTGCTAAAGGACGCGGCGGCCTAGGCCGCCGCCTCAGCGCCGCCTGGCGCGGGCTTGCCGTAAAGCTGGCGGGCGCGGCCTTCGAAGGCGGCGACCATGCGCCTGACGGCCTCACTGAACAGCACCTCGATGACTTTTTGCAGCACGCGCGACTTGAATTCGAAATCGACAAAAAAATCGATGCGGCACCCGCCCGGCGCATGCTCGAAAACCCAGCGGTTTTCGAGATAGCGAAACGGCCCCTCGGCATAGGTAACATCGATACGATCGGGCGGCGCGAGTTTGACGTTCGAAGTAAACCGCTCGCGGAACATCTTGAAGCCGATCACCAAATCGGCGCTGATGAAATCGGCACGACGCTCGCGGATGCGCGACGCGACGCACCACGGTAGGAATTCCGGATAGCGCTCGATATCAGCGACGAGCGCGTACATCTGTTCCGGCGTATAGGGTAAAAGCCGCTGCTCGGCGTGCGTGGGCATTCTACAAATTATCGCCGTTAGTTTACGGAAACCGTGAGACCCGTCACCGTTTCACAGGTGTCGCGAACCGTGCTTCGCGCGCCGCCTTGAGCTGGGCGAAATCATCACCCGCATGATACGACGACCGGGTCAGCGGGGATGCGGAGACCATCAAAAAACCCTTGCCCAGCGCCTGCCGCCGGTAGGTCGCGAATTCGTCCGGCGTCACGAAGCGATCCACCGCGTGGTGTTTTGGGGTCGGCTGAAGGTATTGGCCGATGGTCAGAAATTCGACCTGCGCGGCGCGCAGATCGTCCATCACCTGCAATATCTCGCCTTTGTCTTCGCCGAGCCCAACCATGATCCCCGACTTGGTGAACATCGCCGGATCGAGCCGCTTGACCTCGTCGAGCAGGCGTAGCGAAGCGAAATAGCGCGCACCGGGCCGCACCTCGGCGTAAAGCCGCGGCACGGTTTCGAGATTGTGGTTGAGCACGTCGGGCTTGGCGGCAACGACCGTCTCGATCGCGCCGTCCTTGCGCAAAAAATCGGGGACCAGCACTTCGATGGTGGTTACGGGGGCAGCGGCGCGGATCGCTGCGATCGTCCGGGCGAAATGCGCGGCGCCGCCATCGTCGAGATCGTCGCGATCGACCGAGGTTACGACGATGTGCCGGAGGCCAAGCTTGCCGACTGCTTCGCCGACTCGCATCGGCTCATGCGGGTCCAGCAAATCGGGGCGGCCGGTGGCCACATTGCAAAACGTGCAGGCGCGCGTGCAGGTCGCGCCGAGAATCATCACCGTCGCGTGCTTATCCTTCCAGCACTCGCCGATATTAGGACAGGCGGCCTCCTCGCAGACCGTGTGCAGGCCATGCTCGCGGATCAGCCTGCGCGTGGCGTGGTACTCCGGTGATACCGGCGCCTTGACTCTGATCCAGGGCGGCTTGCGTGGGCTGGCGTTGTCGGCCAGCGCGGCTTTTTCCGGGTGACGGAGGGCGTTCGTCGTCATTGCGAGGAGCCTTTAGGCGACGAAGCAATCTCCTGTCGGGTACGTGATTCCATCGAGATTGCTTTGCTTCGCTCGCAATGACGGCTGAGAAGCTAAATGTGGAGAGCGCGGCCGTAGGCATCAAGCACGGCCTCATGCATCGCTTCCGAGATCGTCGGATGCGGGAAGATCGTGCGCATCAACTCGGCCTGGGTGGTCTCCAGCGTCTTGGCGATGGCGTAACCTTGGATCAGCTCGGTAACCTCCGCGCCGCACATATGCGCGCCGAGCAACTCGCCGGTGCGGCCATCGAACACGGTCTTGATCATGCCTTCCGGCTCGCCGAGCGCGATCGCCTTGCCGTTGCCGATAAACGGAAAATGGCCGATTTTGACGTTGTACCCCTTGTCCTTGGCGGCCTGCTCGGTGAGGCCAACGCTCGCGACTTGCGGCCGGCAGTAAGTGCAGCCGGGAATGTTGGTCATATCGAGCGGATGGACGCCGGGAAAACCGGCGATCTTCTCGACGCAGGTGACGCCTTCGTGCATCGCCTTATGCGCCAGCCAGGGCGGACCGACGAGGTCGCCAATCGCATAGATTCCCGGCTCGCCGGTACGCAGCCATTCATCGACAACGACATGGGTGCGGTCGACCTTGACGCCAGTGCCTTCGAGGCCGATCCCCTCGACATTACCGACAATGCCGACCGCCGAAATGACCCGATCGATGGTGAGATCAAAGCTCTTGCCGCCGGCTTCGATCTTGGCAGTAACGCTGTCCGCGGCTTTTTCCAGCGATTTTACCGTCGCGCCCGTGTAGATCTTGATCCCCTGCTTCTCGAAGGCCTTATGGGCGAAGGCGGAGATTTCCTCGTCCTCGACCGGGAGGATGCGCGGCAGTACTTCGACAACTGTTACGTCGGCACCCATGTCGCGGTAAAAACTGGCGAATTCAATGCCGATCGCGCCCGAGCCGATGACCAGCAGCGATTTCGGGATCGCGTCTGGGATCATCGCTTCCTTGTAGGTCCAGACGAGCTTGCCGTCTGGCTCGATGCCAGGCAGTGACCGAGCCCGGGCACCAGTAGCAAGGATGATGTGCTTGGCCTCGATATCGGCAACCGGCTCACCATCTTTGGCGACGATGAGCTTGCCCTTACCGGCAAGCCTGCCCTCGCCCATCACGACCGCGACCTTGTTCTTGCGCATCAAAAAAGCGACGCCGTTCGAGAGCTCTTTTGCGACGGCGCGCGAGCGGGCGACGACTTTCTTGGCATCGTAGCCGATATTTTCCGCGATCAGGCCGAAATCGCCGGCCTTGTGCATCAAATGGTAGATTTCGGCGGTGCGCAGCAGCGCCTTGGTCGGAATGCAGCCCCAGTTGAGACAGATGCCGCCGAGATGCTCACGCTCGACAAGGCAGGTCTTCATCCCAAGCTGCGCCGCGCGGATCGCCGCGACATAGCCGCCCGGCCCGCTGCCGAGAACCGCGATGTCATAAATGTCAGGCATTGGACCCAACCTCTTCATCGCCCTCGCGCAGTCGGGGGCCCAGGGCTAGCGTCGAGTCACCCGCCCCTAGGTTCCCGCTTTCGCGGGAATGACGATCGCTTTTGATCACAACAACATCCGCGCCGGCTCGTCGATGAGGTGCTTGAAGGCTTGGAGGAAGCGCGCGCCGACAGCGCCATCGACTGCGCGGTGGTCGCAGCTGAGCGTGCAGCTCATCACCGTCGCAACTGAGAGCTGGCCGTTTTTCACGACCGGGCGCGGCGCGCCTTCGCCGACGGCGAGGATGCAGCCATGCGGCGGGTTGATCACCGCGGCGAATTCCTTGATCCCGAACATGCCAAGATTGGAGATCGAAAACGTGCCGCCCTGAAACTCCTCGAGCTTCAGCTTGCCGGTACGCGCGCGTGCGGCGAGGTCCTTGGTTTCGGCGGCGATCTGCTGGAGCCCCTTGAGATCGGCGCCGCGGATGATCGGCGTGATGAGGCCGTCTTCTAATGCGACCGCCATCGCGATATCCGCGCGCTCCCAGAGGATGATCGCGTCGTCGCTCCACGAGGCGTTTGCCGTCGGCACCCGGCGCAGCGCGATACCGGCGGCACGGATGACGAAATCGTTGACCGACAGGTTGAGCTCCTTGTCGGCGTCGTTCAGTACCTTGCGGATGCGCAGCAGCTCGTCGATTTCGCAATCGACGGTCATGTAGAAATGCGGGACGGTCTGCTTCGATTCGGCCAGCCGGCGGGCGATGACACGCCGCATCTGGCTATGCGGCTTTTCGGTGAAAGGCGGATCGCCGGTGACCGGCGCGAAGGGCTGCGGTGCCGGAAGCGGAACACGCGGTGGCGCTTGCGTCGGGGTCGGCGCGCGGGCGGCGGGCGCAGCCGAAGCGGGGCCGCTGGCGAGAGCGGCGTCGATATCGGCCTTGACGATGCGGCCTTGCGGGCCAGAGCCCTTGATTGTCGCGAGATCAAGCTTGGCGAGTTCAGCCATGCGCCGCGCCAGCGGGCTGGCGAAGATTCTCGTCGCTGGCTGCCCCTCACCCGTCGACGGGCTGACGCCCGCCAGCACCCTCTCCCCGCTTGCAGGGCGAGGGATTTCAGCTGCACCGACCGGCTCCCTCTCCCCGCCAGCGACGAGAGGGCTGGGGTGAGGGGCAGAGGCAACGGCCGAGCCGTTGCCAGATTTGGGTGCCGGAGCCGCGGCTGCGTCGCCGATCGCCGACGCGTCCTCGCCCTCTTCGAGCAAAACCGCGATCGGCTGATTGACTTTGATGCCTTGCGTGCCCTCGGGCACGATGATCTTGCCGAGCCGGCCTTCGTCGACCGCCTCGTATTCCATCGTCGCCTTGTCGGTCTCGATCTCGGCGATCACGTCGCCGGAGTGGACTTCGTCGCCTTCCTTTTTGAGCCAGCGCGCGACAGCGCCCTCGGTCATGGTCGGCGACAGCGCCGGCATGAGAATCTGGATTGGCATCAGCGATACGCCACTTCGCGCGCGGCGGCGACAATGTCGGCGACCTGCGGCACAGCGAGCTGTTCTAGATTGGCGGCGTAAGGCAGCGGCACGTCCTTCCCGGTGACGCGCTTTACCGGCGCGTCGAGCCAGTCGAAGCATTCCTCCATCATCACCGCGGCCAGCTCCGCGCCGATGCCGGCAAAGGGCCAACCCTCCTCGACCGTCACGAGACGGTTGGTCTTCTTGACCGAGGCGGCGACGGTCGCGCCGTCGAACGGGCGCAGCGAGCGCAAATCGACCACCTCCGCCGAGATGCCGTCCTTCGCCAGCTCTTCGGCAGCCTGCAGCGCCAGCTTCACCATGCGCGAGAAGGCGGTGATCGTGACCTGATCACCCTCTCGCGCCACTCTTGCCTTGCCGAGGGGAATAATAAAATCGGGGTCGGTCGGCACCTCGAAGCTCTCGCCGTAGACCAGCTCGTGTTCGAGAAAGACAACCGGGTTGGGGTCGCGGATCGCCGCCTTGAGCAGGCCTTTGTGATCGGCGCCGGTATAGGGCGCGACGACTTTGAGGCCGGGGCAATGCGCGTACCAACTCGCATAGCATTGCGAATGCTGCGCAGCGACGCGCGAGGCGATGCCGTTGGGGCCGCGGAAGACGATCGGGCACGACATCTGCCCGCCCGACATGTAGCGCGTCTTGGCTGCCGAATTGATGATTTGGTCGATCGCCTGCATCGCAAAGTTGAATGTCATGAATTCGACGATCGGCCGCAGCCCCGCGAAGCTGGCGCCGACGCCGACACCGGCAAAACCCTGCTCGGTGATCGGCGTATCGATGACGCGCCGCGGGCCGAATTCCTGCAACAGACCCTGGCTGACCTTGTAGGCGCCCTGATACTCGGCGACTTCCTCGCCCATCAAAAAGACGCTTTCGTCGCGGCGCATTTCCTCGGCAATTGCGTCCCGCAGCGCCTCACGCACGGTAATCGTCGCGACGGCGCCGGTATATTCGGGTTCGCTTGGCGGTGGCGGCGCGGGGATTGGGGCTGGCGGTGGCACTTGCCGCAGCGCGGCAACCGGCGGCGGGGCAGGCGCGGGCGCCGGCATGGGCGCGCGCGGGCCAGCGGCGCTCGCATCCTCGCCATTCGCGGTGATTACCGCGATCGGCGTGTTGACCGCGACGTGCTCAGTGCCCTCGGGGATGACGATTTTGGCGAGAATGCCCTCGTCAACCGCCTCGACCTCCATCGTCGCCTTGTCGGTCTCGATTTCTGCGATCGCGTCGCCCGGCGTCACATGATCGCCCTCGGCCTTGAGCCAGCGCGCGATCTTGCCTTCGGTCATCGTCGGCGACAGCGCCGGCATCAAGACATCGGTGCTCATGGCTTCAACTTAGGCATCGGCGAGCACATCGGTCCACAACTCACCGGGATCTGGTTCCGGACAATCCTGCGCGAATTGCGCAGCTTCGGCGACGGTCTCGCGCACCTTGCGCTCGATGTCCTTGATCTCATTCTCGGTTGCCAGCCCTTCCTCGATGAGGCGGGTACGGAGATGATCGATCGGGTCGTGCTCGGACCTCATCCGGTCGACCTCCTCCTTTGTCCGGTATTTGGCCGGGTCCGACATCGAGTGGCCGCGATAGCGGTAGGTCAGCATTTCGAGGATGATCGGTCCCTGCCCCGAGCGCGCGTGTTCGGTCGCGCTTTGCGCCGCCTCGTAGACCGCGCCGACATCCATGCCGTCAACCTGCTCGCCGGGGATGCCGTAAGCGATGCCGCGATGAAACAGGTCCGTGCGCGCCGAGGCGCGGGTCACCGAGGTTCCCATGCCGTAGCGATTGTTTTCGATCACATAGACGATCGGCAGCTTCCACAGCGATGCCATGTTAAAGCTCTCGGCCACCTGGCCCTGGTTGATCGCGCCGTCGCCGAAATAGCAGACCGAGATGAAACCGTCGTTGCGGTAGCGGTGGGCGAAGGCCATCCCGGTGCCGAGCGGCACCGAGGCGCCGACAATGCCGTGCCCGCCGAAGAAATTTTTTTCGCGGCTGAACATATGCATCGAGCCGCCCTTGCCGCGCGAATACCCCCCTCGCCTGCCGGTCAGTTCCGCCATGACGCCTTTCGGGTCCATGCCGCAGGCCAGCATATGGCCGTGGTCGCGATAGGTGGTGATCGTGGTGTCGCCTGCCTTGAGGGTGGCCTGCACCCCTGTGACGACCGCTTCCTGGCCGATATAAAGATGGCAAAATCCGCCGATCAGCCGCATCCCGTACATCTGGCTGGCCCGCTCCTCGAAGCGGCGGATCAACAACATTTCCTGGAAGAATTTCTTGAATGTCGCCGCAGCGACAGGCGGCTCCGCGAGCTTCAACGAACTGGCCGACCGCTTTGATGGCATGAAGGCATTCCTCCGGGAACCGCTTGCTAAACATGTCGGCAAACGCCGCGCTTTGCAACCGGCGGGGCGGTATTTCAGGGCGGCAAAACCTCGCCCTTCACGCGACGGCGATCAACCCGGAAAAGCCTAGCGAGCCTGATTTGTCGGGCCTAGCGTCTTGCGCTGCATGATGACGACTTCGTCAGGCGCGACGAGATCAAGCGTCGCGCGGATTCGTTCGTCAAGCAGATCGGGATCGATATGGTTGGGGTTGAGTCCCGAAACCTTGTGCGCCAGCGCGTCGTGCTCAGTTTCGACCGCGGTCAGCTCGCCTTTCGCCACGCGAAGCTGTTCGGTGATATCGCGCCACGCCCGCAATCCGTGATCGCCCTCGATCGTGTGGTACACGAAATACGAGGTCAGCGCCGCCCCCAGCAGTGGGCCGACGAGAAAGCGCGCGCGGCGCCGTATCTCGTGCAGGACGACCATCATCGGCAAAGAGAATCACGCCGAAGTCTTCGCGTCAACGGCGCGAAATGCGCCCGAATATTTGTTTGTGTAATAGATTAGCTTTTATAGGCCATGCGCCCGGCGTAACGGCCGGTGTCGCCAAGACTCTCCTCGATGCGGATCAGCTGGTTGTATTTGGCGAGCCGGTCAGACCGCGACAGCGAGCCGGTTTTGATCTGTCCGCAATTGGTCGCAACCGCGAGATCGGCAATCGTCGTGTCCTCGGTCTCACCCGAGCGATGCGACATGACCGCGCCATAGCCGGCAATGCGCGCGGTGGTCACCGCCTCCAGCGTCTCGGTCAGTGTGCCGATCTGGTTTACCTTGACCAACAATGCATTAGCGACGTTTTTCTTAATCCCTTCGCGAAGCCTGGCGGGGTTTGTAACAAACAGATCGTCGCCCACAAGCTGTACCTTGGCGCCGAGTTCGCGGGTCAACAGCGCCCAGCCGTCCCAATCATCCTCGGCCATGCCGTCCTCGATCGAGACGATCGGATAGCGCGCGCAAAGATCGGCGTAATAGGCAACCATGCCAGCCGAATCGAGGATTCTACCCTCGCCCTTCAGATTGTATTTGCCGTTCTCGTAAAATTCGGTCGAGGCGGGATCGAGCGCCAGAACCACGTCATCGCTCGGCACATAGCCAGCCGCCTCGATCGCCTGCATGACGAATCCGAGCGCCGCGTCCGCCGATGCCAGGTTGGGTGCGAAGCCGCCTTCATCGCCCACATTGGTGTTGAGCCCGGCATCTTGCAGCTTGCGGCGCAGCGCATGAAAGATTTCGGACCCGGCGCGGATCGCATCCGCCATCGTTGGCGCGCCGACTGGAACGATCATGAACTCCTGGATGTCGATCGGGTTATCGGCGTGCACGCCGCCATTGACGATGTTCATCATCGGCGCCGGCAGGATGTGCGCGTAGGCACCGCCGACATAGCGGTAAAGCGGCTGTCCGATATCCTCGGCCGAAGCTTTGGCGCAAGCGAGGCTGACGCCGAGCACTGCGTTCGCCCCGAGCCGGCCTTTGTTGACCGTGCCGTCAAGCTCGATCAGGGTGCGATCGATCCGCAACTGGTCGGCGGCGTCAAAGCCGGACAGCGTGTCGAAAATCTCTCCGTTTACCGCCTCGACCGCCTGAAGCACGCCGCGCCCGTGATAGCGCGGCCCGCCATCGCGTTTCTCGACCGCCTCATGCGCGCCGGTCGAGGCGCCCGAAGGCACCGCCGCGCGCCCGATCGTGCCGCTGTCGAGCGTGACCTCGACCTCAACCGTCGGGTTGCCGCGGCTATCGAGAATTTCGCGGGCATGAATATCGGCAATGGCGGTCATGGTTCGTCCTGCGAGCGTGGGGCGAGGTTGCGCAATTGTGGCCAAGCATTCGCGCTCGGATCAAGCGCGCTAACGCCGCGTCGTTTATCAGCTTCCGCCGCCGCGCCGCGCTAAGACGCCGCGCAGCGGCCTCGCCTCAGGACAGAACGTATTGCTCGATCGCACCAGCCCAACCGTCTTCGTCATTCGTGCCAGGGGCGACACCCTTTGCCTGGGCCTTGACGTGATCCGGGGCGTTCCCCATCGCGATCGGGAATCCGGCCGCGGCAAACATTTCGAGATCGTTGGTCATGTCGCCGAGTACTGCGATCTCGTCCGTCGCCAGACCGAGCCGCTTGCCGAGCACTTCGACGATGCGGCCTTTGTCGATCCCGGGAGCGATCACGTCGCAGTAATAGGCCTGGGAACGGGCGGCATGCGCGGAATGGCCAAGCGTCTCCTTCATGATGCCTTCGACTTTTGCAATCAGCGGGTGGTCGTTGCTCGCGCCGACGATCTTGCCGACCGCGCTGAAATGATAGTCGGTGTAGCCGTCAACCACGGTCGGCGGCACATCGATCGTGTGAATCTCATGATCGACATGGTCGCCATTGCGATCGAGGATCACCCACTCATTGCCGACAAAGACCCAGGTGCTGACGCCGTTGGCGTGGAATGTATCGACCGCCTTGCGCGCGATATCGGGCGGAATGCAGACCTGCTCGATCACCGTCAGGTCAGGTTCGACAATCGAACCGCCATTGTAGCCGCCAAACGGCAGCGTGATCTGCAGCGCGTCGCGCATCGTCGTGAGGCCAAAAGGCGGCCGGCTGCTGCAGATCGTAAAGCCGATGCCGGCGTCCTTCAGCTTGCGGACAGCGGCAACGGCGCTCGGCCGCAGCGACTTCTCGGTCGTGACCAGCGTCCCGTCGACATCGGTGATGACGAGCTTGATCTTACTCACAATGTTCCCCTGCTACGGCCCGGGTCAGGGCGCATTCATGACCTGGATGCCGTCGGCCGCCGCGACGATCACGGCCGACGCGCGGTTGATGAACAGACCACAATCGACGACACCGACAATCGCATTGATCTGGCGCTCGAGCTCTTTGCCGTCATCGATCCGCGGGAAGCGGCAGTCGAGTGTGTAATTGCCGCCATCGGTGATAAAGGGGTGGTCCTCATGAGCGTGACGCAGAACCGGCTCCGCGCCAAGTTTCGATAACGCGGCTGACGTCGCCTGCCAGCCGAATTGCACAACCTCGACCGGAACCGGCGTGTGATCCCCCAATCGGTCGACCAGCTTTTCCTGATCGACAACGATGACCAACTTCCGGCTGGCCGAGGCAACGATCTTCTCGCGCAACAGCGCGCCGCCCAACCCCTTTATCAGGTTCAGCGTGCTGCGTTCGACTTCGTCGGCGCCGTCGATCGTCAGATCGATCGTCGGATGCTCGGCGAATGTCGCGAGATGAATGCCGAGGCTACGCGCCTGCGTCGCGGTGCGCTCTGAGGTCGGGATGCCGGTGATCTTCAACCCGTTCTTGACGCGCTCGCCCAACCCCTCGACAACAAAATAGGCGGTCGACCCGGTGCCGAGCCCGACCGTCATGCCGTCCTCGACAAATTCGATCGCGCGATAAGCGGCAGCGCGCTTCAGTTCATCCCGTGCCGACAATGCCATGGCTCAGGCCTCCCCGCGCGCGGCGGCATCGATAAACCAAACCAATTCGCCAACCGGCGAAATTCGCGCCGACGGCAACTCCCGATCGCCGGACAGGACCCGGTGCATCATCGCGGTTTTGTCGGCGCCCGCCGCGACAAAGGCCGTGGAGCGAGCGCTATGCAGCGCCGGGTAGGTCAGCGTGACGCGCGGCACCATCGGGTTGAGCCCCGGCACCGGGACATCGGTCACCCAGCGACGCATCTCGTCCAGCGCGGGCTTGCCCGGAAACAGCGACGCGGTATGTCCATCCGGCCCCATGCCGAGAAGAACCACATCAAAGAACGGCCGCGCCGGGTCCAGCGTGTCTGCGCCGTAAAAGCTCTTCAGCAGCGCCTCGTATTTGGCGGCGGCGTCGGAAACCGTACCCTCAAACACGATGCCATGGACGTTGGCCGGTGGGATCGGCACATGCGCAATCATCGCTTCGCGCGCCATGCCGAAATTGCTGTTGGGATCGTCCCACGCCACAAAACGGTCGTCGCCAAGAAACAGATGAACGCGGTCCCACGGCATTGCGTCGCGCAACGGCGCCGCGGCGAGCAACTGATAGAGACGCTTTGGCGTCGAGCCGCCGGACAGCGCAAGCGTGAATTTGCCGGGCTTGGCACAGGCAAGATCAGTGATCCATTGCGCGACACGATGCGCCAGCGCCTCGAAATCGGCGGAAACGTCGATGCGCGGTTTGCCTGCCATGTCTTCTAGCGTCCCGGCTTTTTCGAATTGCGGACCGCGGCGATCGCCTGGGCGTAATCGGGTGCATGAAACACCGCCGAGCCGGCGACGATCGCCGTGGCGCCAGCCTCGATAACCTGCCAGGCATTCTCGCCGCCGATTCCGCCATCAACCTCGATCGCGATATCGAGCCCGCGCTTTTCGCACGTGTCGCGCAAGGCGCTGATCTTCGGCAGCATCGTCGTGAGGAATTTCTGCCCGCCAAAGCCTGGGTTGACGGTCATGATCAGCACGATGTCGACGAGGTCGAGCACATAGTCGATCTCGGTAAGCGATGTGCCCGGATTGAGCACGACCCCCGGCACCTTGCCCAGCGAGCGGATATGCGACAGCGTGCGGTGCAGATGGATCGTCGCGCTTTGCTCGCAATGAACGAGCAGGTGGTCGGCGCCGGCTTCGGCGAATTCGTCGAGATAATGCTCGGGCTCGACCATCATCAGATGCACGTCGAGCGGCTTTTTCGTGACCTTGCGAAGCGCCGAGACAACGATTGGGCCGATCGTCAGATTGGGAACGAACCGCCCGTCCATGACATCGACATGGATCCAATCGCCGCCCGCGACATCAGCCGCCTTTACCTCATCGCCGAGCCGCGCAAAATCGGCCGAAAGAATCGACGGCGCGACGACAATCGGGCGAGCCATACCAGGCGCCTCAGCCGATCGGCCGCCAAGCCCGGCCGCTGCGCCACAGCATCTGGTCGGAGCCGTCCGGCCCGGCGCTGCCCGCGGGGTAGAATTCGAGCGGCGCGCTGCGATCGTTCTTCCACAGATCGAAGATCGGCTGCACGACGCTCCACCCCGCCTCGACCGAGTCCGCACGCTGGAACAGCGTCGCGTCACCGATCATGCAGTCGTAGACCAACGTCTCATACCCGGTCGCCGGCGCGGCGCTGAAATAATCGCGGTAGCGGAAATCCATCTGCACGCCGCCAAGCTTGATCGCCGGGCCCGGCTGTTTGGCGCTGAATTGCAGCGAGGCGCCTTCGTCAGGCTGAATGTGCAGGGTCAACGTGTTGGGGTTTAAGGTATCGACCGCGGTGTCGCGGAACAGCGCGAACGGCGCGCCCTTGAACTGGATCGAAATCTCAGTCGTCCGGCGGGTCATCGACTTGCCGGTGCGCAGGTAGAACGGCACACCCGCCCAGCGCCACGTGTCGATATTGAGGCGCATCGCGACAAACGTCTCGGTCGTACTGTCGGGGGCGACGCCTTCGGCGTTGCGGTAGGCCGGGACCTCCTTCCCCAGCACCGTACCGGCGCTGTATTGTCCGCGGACAACGTTGCGGATGAGGTCGTCGCTGTCGAACGGCGCGATTGCCTGCAGCGCCTTCGATTTCTCGGTGCGGACCGCATCGGGGTCAAAGGAGTTCGGCGGCTCCATCGCGGTGAGGCTGACAAGCTGGAACACGTGGTTCGGCACCATGTCGCGCATCGCGCCAGTTTGCTCGTAGAACGCCGCGCGGTGTTCGACGCTCACCGTTTCGGAGACGGTAATCTGCACATGGTCGATATGGTCGCGGTTCCAGAGCGGCTCGAAAATGCCGTTGGCGAAACGCAGCGCCATGATGTTCTGGACCGTTTCCTTCCCGAGGAAATGGTCCATGCGGTAGATCTGCGATTCGTCGAGCACCTTGAGCACGCGGGTGTTGAGCGCCTTGGCCGAGGCCAGGTCGACACCAAACGGCTTTTCGATGATGACCCGGCGCCACGCGCCGTTTTCCTCGGTCGCGAGGCCGGCGGCACCGAGCTGGTCGATGATCGGACCAAACAGACTCGCCGCGACCGCCAGATAGAACAGCACGTTACCTTGCGTGCCGCTGCTCGCGCTGATCCCATCAACCTTCTTTTTGAGGTCCTGATAAAGATCGGGCTTGGTCACATCGCCCGACATATAGGTCATGCGGGTGGCGATAAAATCCCACGCCTTTTCATCAAATGCGTTACCTGAGGCGCCTTCGCCGTGACCGGCGGTAAAGCGCTTGATCGCGTCGGTGAGGTCCTGGCGAAACGACTCGTCGGTTTCGGGCGACCGCCCGATCCCGACGAGGGCAAAATTGTCGGGCAACAATCCCGTGCGCGACAGGTTGTAGATCGCCGGCATGAGCAGCCGGGCGGTCAAATCACCCGTCGCACCGAAGATCACGACCGTGCAGGGCGGCGCCTTCCCGCCGCGCTGCGGTGCACCATTCGCGTCAGCCATCGTTCGGCCTCGTTACCATTGCCTCGACAATATCGCGCTTACGAAGCGCGGATCAGTGATGCTCGCTTCCGTGCGCCTCGTGCGCCATCTGCTCGGTGTGGCCACCGAACTGCTTGCGCATCGCCGACAATATCTTCTCGGCGTAAGTGTGCTCCTGGCGCGAACGGAACCGGGTGTAGAGCGACGCCGTCAATACATCAGCGGGCACCGCTTCCTCGATAGCTGCTTCGATTGTCCAGCGGCCCTCACCTGAATCCTGGACGTAGCCCGAGAACTCCGAGAGCGACTCGTCTTCGGCCAGCGCGATCGCGGTCAGATCGAGCAGCCACGAGGCGATGACACTGCCGCGGCGCCAAACTTCGGCGAGGTCGGCAAGGTTGAACTTGTAGCGCCGGTTGGCGGGGATCGTATCCTGGCTGGCGCCCTTGAGGATATCGAAGCCCTCGGCATAGGCCTGCATGATCCCGTATTCCATGCCGTTATGGACCATCTTCGCGAAATGGCCCGCGCCGGCCGGCCCGGCATGGATATAGCCGTTCTCGACGCGCGCATCGCGACCCGCACGGCCCGGCGTTTTGTCGATGGTGCCGGCCCCCGGCGCGAGGCAGCTCAGGATCGGGTCGAGATGGCGAACGGCCTGGTCAGTGCCGCCAATCATCATGCAATAGCCGCGTTCCAGGCCCCACACGCCGCCGCTGGTGCCGACATCGACAAAGGTGATGCCCTTCGGCTCCAGCAACTCGGCGTGCGCAATGTCGTCGAGGAATTTGGAGTTGCCGCCGTCGATCAGGATGTCGCCCTTACCGAGCATACCGCTCAGCTCGACGATCGTGTCATGCGTGATCTTGCCCGCCGGCAGCATCACCCACACCACTTTCGGCGCGGTGAGCTTGCCGACAAAATCGGCGAGCCCGGAGCTGCCGGTCGCGCCTTCGCTGGTCAGTGCGTTCACCGCGTCGGCGCTGCGGTCGTAGACAACGGCAGTATGGCCGTTCCGCAGCAGACGGCGAACGATGTTGCCGCCCATGCGGCCGAGCCCGATCATTCCGAGTTGCATAGTCTGTCTCCCTTTTTGGCAATCGGCCGCTATTTCAGAGCCTGTTCCAACGCCGCGGCGAGCTTTGGCAAGCCCGTCGCCACCCCCTCGGCGAGATGCACCCGCAGCGCCCGCCGCCCGCGGTCGGCGAGCACGTCGAAATCGCCGCGCGCCTGCGCCGCCTTGACGACGCCGAACGTGTATTTCGCGCCCGGCACCGGCAGATCGGCGGGGTCGCTGCAGGTGATCTGCAGGAACACTCCGCTGTTTGGACCGCCCTTATAAGCCTGACCGGTCGAGTGCAGGAAGCGCGGACCAAAACCGAGGCAGGTCGCCAGCTTTCTGGTGTCGCGGACCTGATGCCGCATCTTCTGCATCGCCTCGATATGCGCGGGCGTGCGGTCGATATAGGCGAGCATCGCGACGTAATCGCCCGCCTTGGCGCTGTCGAGATGCGCTTTGAGTGCCGCCACCAGGCTGGTGGCCTTGGGTTTCAACGCGCCCTCGTTACGCGAATCGGCAAAAAGCTCAATCCCGTCGAACGAGGCGAACGGCGCCTCCGGCGGCAGTTTACCGGTCTGGTCGTAAGCCGAAGTCAACTCGCGAGTCTTGACCTTACTGGCTTCGACGTCGGGCTGATCAAACGGGTTGATGCCGATGATCGAGCCGGCAACGGCGGTCGCCATCTCCCAACGGAAGAACTCCTGGCCGAGCTGCATCGGGTCGTGAACGATGATGCGCACGACCGGCTGCCCGGCCGCCTCAAGCGCGGCGACTGCGGCGTCCTGCGCCTCGTCCTTTTCCGAGGCAAGCCTTGTGTAGGCGAAGAGCCGATCGTTGCCGTAAGCCGACGGCGCGCCCGCCTTCTCGGCATCGACCGGGACGATACCCTTGCCGATCTTGCCGGTCGATTCCGCAAGCAACTGTTCAAGCCACGCGCCAAAATCAGCAATGCCCTTCGACGCCAGGATCGTCACCTTGTCGCGTCCGAGACGTTGGCAAACGCCCATGATCGCGCCGAGAATGACACCCGGGTTCTCCGATGGCGGCGAACTCGGTGCGCAGGAGCGCACCATCTCGGCCGTCGTCTCGAAAAACTGGCGCGGCGGGATGCCGATGCAGGTCGCCGGCACCATGCCGAAATTCGACAGCACTGAGTAGCGCCCGCCAATGCTCTTCAAGCCGTGGAAAACATGCCGGAAGCCCGCTTCCCGCGACATCTTCTCGACCGTTGAGCCGGGATCGGTCACCGCCAGGAACCGCTTCGGCGCTTCGGCCTCACCAACCGCCTGCTTGGCCTTCTCGTAGAAATAGGCTTTGAAGATATTGGGCTCGAGGGTGCTGCCCGATTTGCTCGACACGAGGAAGAGACAGCTCTTGAGGTCGACCGCTTGCTCGAAGCGCTTGACCTGCGCCGGATCGGTCGAATCAAGCACATGCAGTTTCGGGAACCCCGCCTTGGAGCCGAACGTCTCAGCAAACACCTCGGGGCCAAGGCTCGAACCGCCCATGCCGAGCAGCAGCATGTCCTTGAACTTGCCGTCCTGCACGTCCTTGGCCAGCGCCTCATGATGGGCGACTTCCTTGAGCTGGTCGCTGACGATATTCAGCCATCCCACCCAATTCGCTTCGTCGGCTTCTGTCCACAGCGAAGCATCGCCCGCCCATAGCCGGCGAACCTTGCCGTTCTTGCGCCAATCCTCGATCGCCGCCTTGAAAGCCGTGTCGACATCGGCTGGCAGCTTGCAGCTCATTGTATTGAGCTTGCTGCCGAGCACCATTTGGCGCTTCTTCTGGACAGACGCGTAGAGCTGGTCGGCTGCGTCGGCGAAGAGGCCTACCGCGTCGACGACAAGCTGTTTCGTGACATCGGCCATCGATACGCCGGCCGAGGGCAGCGCCGCCATCACCGCCTTAGCTTCGTCGACTCCCTCTTCAAGGCTGGCGCGCGCGTTGCCGTGGTCGCGGAACGCATCCATCGTCCCCGGCGGCATGGTGTTGACCGTGTCGGCGCCAATCAGTTCCTCGACATACAGCACGTCGCTGTATTTCGGGTTCTTGGTGCCGGTGCTGGCCCAAAGCAAACGCTGGGTCTGCGCGCCCTTTTGCGCCAGGCGCTGCCAACGCGGGCTCGAATAGATTTCCTTGTAGAGCTGATAGGTCAGTTTGGCGTTGGCGATCGCCGCCTTGCCCTTCAGCCCTTCAAGCCGTGCCTTTTCCGCCGCGTCGCTCGTCGCCGCGATCTTCTTGTCGATCTGGCTGTCGACCAGCGAATCGATGCGGCTGATAAAGAAGCTGGCGACGCTGGCCACCCGGTGTGGGTCGCCGCCTTTCGCGACAAATTCCTCAAGCCCGGAGATATACGCCTCGGCGACCTCGGCATAGACATCGGCCGAGAACAGCAGCGTCACGTTGATGTTGACGCCCTCGCTGATCATCTGCCGGATCGCCGGAATGCCCGGCTTGGTGCCCGGGATCTTGACCATCAGGTTCGGGCGGTTCACCTCGCGCCACAAGCGCCGTGCCTCCTCGATGGTCTCGTGGGTCTGCATCGCGAGATAGGGCGACACTTCGAGGCTGATATACCCGTCGCGGCCCTGGGTCTGCTGGTAGACCGGGCGCATCGCATCGGCGCCTTCCTGAATGTCATGTACCGCCAGACCTTCGAACAACGCTCCCGGATCGAGATCGCCGGCGGCCTCAGCCTGACGGATCAGTTCGTCATAGTCCTCGCCGTGCCCAATCGCCTTCTCGAAAATCGACGGGTTCGAAGTGACGCCTTTCAGTGCGTCGTCTTTGATCATCTGGGTCAGCTGGCCGGAGCGCAGCAGATCCCGGCTGACAAAATCGAACCAGGCCGATTGCCCGTAGTCGTTGAGTGACGCCAAACGGCTAGCCATGGTCTCTACTCCTTAGCGGGTGAGCTGCGCCTTGGCAGCCGCGTATACGTTGTCTCCGGTAAAGCCGAACTTAACCACCAGTTCCTTCAAGGGCGCCGAGGCGCCGAAAGTGTGCATGCCGATGATCGCGCCATCAAAACCGGTATAACGCGCCCAGCCCATTGTCGAGGCCTGTTCGACGGCGACGCGGCCGCGGCAATCCGGCGGCAGCACCGAATCGCGATACGTCTTGTCCTGTTGTTCGAAGACTTCCCATGACGGCATGCTGACGACGCGGGCCTTTACGCCTTCGGCCACGAGCTTTTCGTAGACCTCGACGACGAGCTGCACCTCGCTACCGGTCGCCATCAAAATCACGTCCGGCTTGCCGTCCGGCGCGGCGCAGGCCAGTACATAAGCGCCTTTCGCGACGCCGCTCGCCGGCGCGTATTTTGTGCGGTCGAGCGTCGCCAGGTTTTGCCGGCTGCAGATCATGCAGACGGGCTGATGCTTCTGACTCAGCGCGTAACGCCAAGCTTCGGCAACCTCGTTCGCATCGCCCGGACGGAAAGTGATAAGGCCGGGTATCGCGCGCAACCCGATCATCTGCTCGATCGGCTGATGCGTCGGACCGTCTTCGCCGACGCCGATCGAATCATGTGTGAACACATAGACGATCGGCAATTCCATGATTGCACTCAGCCGGACCGCAGGCTTCACATAATCCGAAAAGATCATGAAACCGGAGCCAAACGAGCGGATCTTGCTCAGCGCCAGGCCGTTGCAGATCGCGCCCATCGCGAACTCGCGAATGCCGAAATGCATGTTGCGGCCGGCATGGTTCTCGGCCTGCATGTCGCCCGCCCCATCGAAAGTAAGGCGCGTCTTGGTCGATGGCGCGAGGTCCGCGGCGCCGCCGACAAGCCAGGGCAGGTTCTGTGCGATCTTGTTCAGCACCTGGCCCGACGAATCGCGGCTGGCGATGCCCTTCGGGTCGGCCGGGAAGACCGGAATGTCCTTGTCCCAGCCCGCCGGCAACTCGCGCGCCTGCATCGCCTCGCACTGGCTGGCGAGGTCGGGATGCGCCGCCTTGTACTTGGCGAACAGCCCTTCCCATTCCGCGCGCAGCTTGGCGCCACGCGCGCCGATGCCGCTGTTGAAGTGGTCGTAGACGCCGTCAGGTACGAGGAATTGCGCGTCTTCCGGCCAACCGTAATTGCGCTTGGTGAGCTTCACTTCTTCGGCACCGAGCGGCTCGCCGTGGACGCCAGAGGTGTCCTGCTTGTGCGGGGCGCCGTAGCCGATATGACTCTCGACGATGATCAGCGTCGGCCGGTCGGTCGTCTTTTTCGCGGTTTCCAGCGCGTGAGCAATCCGCTCGCGGTCATTGGCATCGCTGACCCGCAGGACGTTCCAACCATAGGCCATGAAACGCCCGCCCACGTCCTCGGTGAAGGCGAGCGATGTGTTGCCTTCGATCGTGATGTGGTTGCTGTCGTAGATCCAGCAGAGGTTGCCGAGCTTCAGATGACCGGCGAGAGAGGCGGCCTCGCTGGCCACGCCTTCCATCATGCAACCGTCACCGCACAGCGCGTAGATGCGATAATCGAAAAGATTGAAGTCCGGCCGGTTGAAGTGGCTGGCGATCCAGTTCGCGCCGATCGCCAGACCGACGCTGGTGGCGATGCCCTGGCCGAGCGGGCCAGTCGTCGTCTCGACGCCCGAGGTCCAATGATATTCCGGGTGGCCCGGGCATTTGCTGTCGAGCTGGCGGAATTTCTTCAAATCGTCCAGCGCGACGGTCGGCGTGCCGAGCCGCTCGTATTTCTCATCGACCGACGTGACGCCGGTCAGGTGCAGAATCGAATAAAGCAGCGTCGATGCATGCCCCGACGACAGCACGAATCGGTCGCGGTTCGGCCAGATCGGGTCCTTGGGGTCGAATCGCAGGAAATCCTGCCATAATGTGTAGACCACCGGCGCCATCGCCATCGGCGTGCCGGGATGGCCGGAATTGGCCTTCTGCACCGCGTCGATGCAAAGCGTACGGATCGTGTTGACGGCAACGTCCTCGATCGAACCGGTCGGCATGCTCATGGAATCGCCTCTCTGCGGCATTTGCGGCGGTTGCCGCGCTTGAACTGTTGCCCCACATGCTGGCCTGCCGCAATGACAGGTCGGTGACAGTATGGCGCAGCCTTATGTTAACTAGGCTTTGCTATTAGAACGGAAACAACACGAATTTCCCCGAAACCGGGAGGTTCGCCGACGGTCTGATTTCGACGGCCGGCGGAACTAGGACTTAGTCAGTCCATTTTGTCGCTTTCCCGGCGCGAGCGCAACGGGGTCGCATTCAGCCGCGTCGCGGATCGAGCACGTCTCGCAGTCCATCGCCAAACAGGTTGAGCGACAACACCAGCGTAAAGATCGCCAGGCCCGGCCATACCGCCATCCATGGCGCCTGAGACATAAAGTTTTTCGCGGTATCGAGCATGCTGCCCCAGGACGGGTCGGGCGGCTGCTGGCCAAGCCCGAGAAACGAAAGACCCGCCTCCGCGATGATCGCCGCGGCCGCCAACGTCACCTGGATCAGCAAGGGCGGCACGATCGGTAGCTCGCATTAACGAATCGTACGGTGCCGAACATCCTAGAAGCGACGCCAACCCGGCGTCGGATCAACCCGTCGTGATGCGGCGGTTTAGCGACCCGCGGCGTAGCTCTGCATACCGCGGGGGTTGGCGCCGGCTTTGAGGATACGGCCCTCGGGCGTTTCCTCGCGGGCGCAAGCGGCGAGCCGCCCGCCCGACCACTCCTCGCCGACATGGATGCGGTGGCCACGCGCGGCCAGCGCCCGCTTGGTCTGCTCGGGCATGCGCCCTTCGACCGCCAAATGGCCGGGATTGGCGGCACGCGGGTAGAACGAGCTCGGTGCGTGGTCGGTGTTGAATTCAGGGCAGTCGATCGCCTCCTGCAAATTCATCCCGTGATGTACGTGATGCAGGAAGAGCTGCAGCGACCACTGGTCCTGCCCGTCGCCGCCCGGCGTGCCGAAGGCCATGTATGGCAGGCCGTCCTTGAGGGCGAGCGTCGGCGACAAGGTGCTGCGCGGCCGCTTGCCGGGCTGCAAGCTCGACGGCGAGCTTTCGTCGAGCCAAGAGATCTGCAGCCGCGTGCCGAGGCAAAAGCCCAATTCCGGGATCACCGGCGAGGATTGGAGCCAGCCGCCGCTCGGCGTCGCCGAGACCATGTTGCCCCAACGGTCGATCACATCGACATGGCAGGTGTCGCCGGCGACGGCGCCGAGCGGACTGGTCGTCGGCTCGCCGATTCCGGCGGCAAAGGCGCCGACCGTCGGCTCACCAATGCCAGCGACCGACGACACGAGTTCGGCGCCGCCGACCATAAAGCTCGGCTGCCTGCCATCAGGCGAACCAGGGCGCAGCTCGATCGAAGCGCGGTCGACAACCAGCTTACGGCGCGCGTCGTTGTAGGCGGCGCTGAGCAGCGTCTGCATCGGTACATCGACAAAATCGGGGTCGCCATACCACGCCTCACGGTCGAGATAGGCGAGCTTGGCGCATTCGGTGACGGTGTGGATGAAATCCGGACCGGTCGGGTCGGTGTCGTCGAGATCAAACCCGGCGAGCAGCGCCAATTGCTGCAGCAGCACGGGCCCCTGGCTCCACGGCCCGCCCTTGACGACTGTGTAGCCGCGATAGTTGTAGGTCAGCGGCCGCTCGACGGGCGCTTGCCAGCGCGCCATATCGTCGGCGGTGAGGACGCCGTTGTGCCGCCGTCCCGAGGAGTCGAGCACCTTCTCGCCACGACAGAATTTCTCGATCGCCTCTGCGACAAAGCCGCGATACCAGGCATCGCGGGCGCGATCGATGACACGCTCGCGATCGCCGCCCCCGGCTTCGGCCTCCGCCAAGACACGTTTATAGGTCGCCGCCAGCATTGGGTTTCGGAACAGCTGGCCGGCTTTTGGCGGCTGGCCGTTCTTGAGATAGACAGTGCCCGATGTAGGCCAGGCTGTACGGAACATCTCCGCGACCGTGCCAATCGTCACCGGGATGCGCCACGCTAGCGGATAGCCGTTCTCTGCATAAGAGATCGCCGGCCCGAGAATGTCGGTGAGGGGCAGCGTGCCGTAATCGCGCAACAGCCGCATCCAGCCATCAAACGCGCCGGGCACCGACGCGGCGAGCAGCCCCGTGCCAGGCACCAGATCGAGCCCCAAACCGCGATAATGCGCGATCGTGGCCGCCTGTGGTGCGACGCCCTGGCCGCAGATCATGTCACAGCGGCGGTTCTTCTCGCTCCACACGAGGATCGGCACCTCGCCAAGCGGACCGTTCAGATGTGGTTCGACGACTTGCAGGGTGAGCCCGGCCGCCGCCGCCGCATCGAAGGCATTGCCGCCTTTCTCCAGGGCGGCCATCGCCACCGCCGAGGCCAGCCAATGGGTCGAGGCGACGACGCCGAACGTGCCACGAATTTCCGGACGGGTGGTGAAAGCGGGCATGCGGCGATCCTCCCTATTGGCGACGCTTTACGTTAGCCGAGACGAGTCATTGAGATCAAACCGCCTCGAAAAGGATTTCCTGCGCGCCGCGCCACAGCGTCATCTCGCCGAGCGGCCGCAGGTTTTCCAGACCTTCGACGATGGTGAGGAACGGGTTGCCGGCGAGTTGACCGGCCTTGCTGGCGAAATGGCAGGCGCCATAGGCCAGCAAAATCTCGGTCTCGCTGATACTGGCGGGATGAAACAAAATCTGCCCGGGCGCGGGGTAGCTGGTTGCGCTTTCGTGACCGATGCCGGGGTTCAGTTCGCCGAGCGGTATCCAGCACGCCTCGCCGCTCCACCGGACATGGATGATCCGCTCGCGATACGGCAGCACACTCTCGAACCAGGCGCAGGTCTTGGGCGCGGCAGCCCAATCGAAATCGGCGGCGAAGGCATACGGGCCAGCAATGATACGGATATCGGGCATGAGCCGGCTCTGAGCTAAAACGCGGTGATTGTATGCTATACTCGCGGCATGGTAGGCGATCAGGCAATCCAAACTGCGGCCGACACCCTCGATGCCAATCTGCCGAAGCTGCAAGAGCTCTGCCGGCGCTTCAACGTGCTGCGACTTGATCTGTTCGGCTCGGCGGCGACGGGACGGTTTGATCCGGCGCGCAGCGATCTCGATTTCCTCGTGAAATTCGCTCCGCCGGAAGCAGGCAAGCGGTATTTGCAGTTTCTCGGCGAATTGGAGAAGCTGTTCGGCCGCAAGGTCGATCTGATCAGCGAAACCGCTCTCGCGAACCCCTATCTTCGCCGACAGATCGATGCGGAGCGGCGCACCTTGTTTCCGATTGTCATGATTTCAAACCAAGCAGCGACGTTCTTATGGGATGCCCGTCGAGCCGCCGAGCGGATCGGCCGCTTCACCGCCGGACGCGGTTTCGATGACTACCTGGACGACGACATGTTGCGTGCGGCAGTCGAGCGCCAGTTCGAGATCATCGGCGAAGCTTTTTCCGGTCTGCAACGAGTCGATGCTGCGGTTGCGGCACAAATCCCCGATCTACGCACTGTTTGGGATGTCATACAGGATGACCTACCCCAATTGCTGACAGGCTTACCCGGCTGCTCAACGCAGCAGCGCCGCCGTAACAATTCCCTTACGCGATGCCTAGGAGCCGCCGATGCCGGTCACGATCTACCACAACCCGCGCTGCAACACCTCGCGAAAGACTTTGGCTTTGCTGCGCGACAAGGGCGTCGAGCCGGAGATCGTCGAATATTTGAAGACACCCTATACGGCCGCCCAGCTCAAGACGCTGCTCGCCCAGATGGGGCTTCCCGCCAAGGCGATCGTCCGCAAGAAGGAAGCCGCCGCTGCCGGCATCGACCCCGCCAAATTGTCCGACGATCAACTGATCGCGGCGATGGCGGCGAACCCGATCATCGTCGAGCGGCCGATCGTCGTCTCGGGCGGCAAGGCCGCGCTCGGCCGGCCGCCCGAGGCCGTGCTGAAGATGTTGTAGTCGAAGGCGCCGTTAGGCCGCGGCGGGTTTCTCCTTCGGCTTGATGTAGGCCTGCGCCGAATGCGTCTCGCAATAGGGTTTGCCCGGCATCGGCTTCCCGCCGCAAAAGTGAAAATCCTCGTCGCCGGGATGACCGTGCGGCCACATGCAGACCGGGCCGGTGAATTCGAAGACGTTGCGGCGCGGCGCGGGCTTTTGCGTGATGACGCGCGGCACCAGGCCAAGCCGATGCACCTTGCCGATCACCGCGTTCTTGGTAACGCCGATCCGGCGGCCGATCTCGGCGGTCGTTACCCCCTCATCCCAAAGAAGGGTCAGTTGCTCGATGCGCTCGGGCGTCCAAGTGCTGATGTCGATCATGTCCCCCACCGTATTCTGTAGGACGGGTCTCATCCCCCACAAAATACGGTAGCACCCTTGTGGCAGTGCGCCAATAGCGAACTAGATATAGTGCTAAACCGCTTCGCGCCGATAGCTCAGCACCTTCGACAGATAAGCAGGAAACGCCGCAACTGCCTGAAAATCCGGGCCAAACAGCCGGTCGAGATCCTCTCGCAGGTAGCTCGCGTAATAGGGTTCGTGAAACGCGATCGGGAACCAGTCGAGCATCGCGTCATAATCAGATTCATCGCCGGTCTGCAGCGAATCGACGTAAATAAATCGGCCACCGGGTTTCAACACGCGGCGGATTTCGCCCGCAACCGCCTTCCGTGCCCGACGCGGCAGTTCGTGAAAGAGGTAGATGCTGGTGACGATATCGACGCTGGCATCGGCGAACGGCAGGCTTTCGGCATTCCCTTCGATCAGTGCCGCGCGTGACCAGGCGGAAAGCCGCCGCTTCGCGAGCGCCAGATAAGGCAGCGACAGGTCCACGCCGGTGACCGATAGGCGCGGGTAATTCTGCTTTACCTCGGCCAGAAACGCGCCGGTGCCGCAGGCGATATCGACAAGCCGCGCCTGGCGGACCCCGCCCACGATATCGAGCAGCGCGTCGCGCAGCGGCACCAACGCCTGGCGCCGCATTGCCGCCGCGCCGCCGCCGAACAGCACCTCGACCTGATGGTCATAGCGTTCGGCCGAGGCGGCGCTCAAATAGCCGTCGCTCTGGAAATGAAAATGCCGACGGTAATAGGCCGGGTAGCGCTCCGCCTCGGGATGCTTGAGCAAGCTCTCCGCCGGGCCACCATGACGGCGCGCCTCGACGGCACCGAGATCGGTAAAAAAATCGGCCGCCTCGCGCAAGCCGGTCAGTGGGTTGCCGCGCCACTCTTTCGGCGCGGCGTACAACCCGGCCTCGATGTTGCGCCAGTCCTGCTCCAGCAACTTGCGCAGATCGCCGAGGATGCGTCGGCGATCGGGCATCGGCCGGCCTTGCAGATGCTCGGGCAGCGGCAACGGTTTGGAGAACCGCGCCGCGAGCAGCTTTTGCCCGAAAAACCACGAGACGCGCGCCGTCTGGGCGGTGTCGTAAATCAGTTTGTCGAATGCGCTAGCCATGATGCGAAGCAATTAGGCCGCCGCGGTGTGTTTGCAAAGCCCGGCGGCTCAGCTTTAATCCACACCGCTGAATTTTGTGAGGGAGATGACGGCGATGCCGAGGTTTCACACGATCGACGACCTCGATGTCGCCGGCAAGCGCGTGCTGCTGCGCGCCGACCTCAATGTCCCCGTCAAGGACGGCAAGGTCACCGACGCGACGCGCATCGAACGGTTGGCGCCGACCATCGAGACGTTGATCAGGCGCGGCGCGAAAACCATCGTGATGTCGCATTTCGGCCGACCCAAGGGGGTCGACCTGTCGCAGTCGCTGAAGCCGCTGGTCGGGCCGCTGAGCCAGGCGATCGGCGGCAAGAAGGTGCATTTCGCAAGCGACTGCGTCGGCGCGGAGGCCGCCAAGGTCGTCGATGCGCTCAAATCCGGCGAAGTAGCGCTGCTGGAGAACCTGCGTTTTCACCCGGAAGAAGAAAAGAACGATCCGGGCTTCGCCAAACAACTTGCCGCGCTCGGCGATCTCTACGTCGATGACGCGTTCTCGGCGGCGCACCGAGCGCATGCCTCGATCGAGGCGCTGGCGCATCTGCTGCCCAACGCCGCCGGCAAGCTGATGCAGGCTGAGTTGGAAGCGCTCGGCGCGGCGCTCGAACACCCGCAAAAGCCGGTGATGGCGCTGATCGGCGGGGCCAAGGTCTCGACCAAGCTCGATCTGCTGAAATTCATCATCTCCAAGGTGGACCGGCTGGCGATCGGCGGCGCGATGGCCAATACATTCCTCTTCGCGCAGGGCCGCGGCGTCGGCAGGTCGCTGTGCGAGAAGGAAATGGCTGATACCGCGCGCGAGATTCTCGCGGCGGCGGAGAAGAATGGATGCACCATCGTCCTGCCGGACGACGCGGTGACCGCCGACAAGCTCGAAACTGGCGTTATAACGCGGACTGTCGGAGTCAACGCCGTGCCGAGCGACGCGATGATGCTCGACATCGGCCCGGACAGCGTGCAACGCATCGAGGCCGCGCTGACGACGAGCAAGACGCTGGTCTGGAACGGGCCGGTCGGCGCGTTCGAGACGAAGCCGTTCGACCGCGCCACAGTCGCGATCGCGAAGAAGGTCGCGGAGCTGACTAGCGCCAAATCACTGCTCAGCGTCGCCGGCGGTGGCGACACCGTCGCGGCGCTCGCTGCGGCGGGGGTCGAGGACAAGCTGAGCTATGTCTCGACCGCAGGCGGCGCGTTTCTCGAATGGCTCGAAGGCAAGGAGCTGCCCGGGGTCGCGGCGCTGGCGCGCTAGTGGCTGCTCGTCGATAGCTAAACCGCTTCCCGACGAAAGTCGGGATCCACCCATCGGCGTTTGGGGCAATTGAAGCATGGGCCCCGGCTTTCGCCGGGGAGCGATAGAGGGGCGAGATGACCGACGACATCACTCTGTTCGAGGCGATGCACTCGGCGCGCTCGATCCGCAAATTGAGTGCCGATCCGGTGCCCGACGCGCTGATCACCCGCGTGCTGGAAGCAGCGACGCAGGCGCCGTCGGGCGGCAATGCCCAGGATTGGGTATTTATCGTGGTGCGCGACCCGGAGCTGCGCTCCAAGGTGGGCGCGGTCTACCGCAAGGGGTCCGACATCGCCGCCAAAGTCTATGCCGCCCGCGGCCGGCCCGTGCACCTCAGCGAGAGGCAATATCAGCGCTTTATGACCAGCGGGCAATGGCTATGGGACCATCTCGCCGAGGCGCCGGTGATCCTCGTGGTCTGCCTCAAACCGCGAGCGCAGCCGCCGCGCAACAAGCTGCCGCCCGAGGTGAGCTATGACGCCGAGATGGCGTATGCCGACCGCATCCGCGGCGCCAGCATCTACCCCGCAGTGCAAAACATCCTGCTCGCTTGCCGTGCGCTGGGCCTCGGCACGGTGCTGACCACGAACCATCTGCGCTGCGAAAACGAGCTGAAAGCGCTGCTCGGCATTCCGGATGAGGTCGCGACCTTCGCGCTGATGCCGATCGGCTGGCCGCTGCAGAATTTCGGTCCCCTCACTCGCAAGCCGGTGCGCGAGGTCGCTTTCGCCGACCGCTGGGGCGATGCGTGGGCTGACTGAGAGCCTATACGGGGGTGGCGAGCAGGGTCGGCACCGAAAAGGTGTCGAGCACGGCGATACGCTCGACAAATTTCGCCTCGGCGCCGGTGACCCGGATGCGGTCCTCATAACCGCCTGCGCAGAACAGCGTCGAGACGCCGGTCAGCGTCGTCTGCACGATCATAAAGCTCGATTCGACTGTCGCGACGCCATCGACAACGGCATGAATATAGCCGGCGCCGACGATGTGCCGGTCGTAATGCGGGTTGAACTTGTTGGCGTGGCGTAAGCAGACAACGCGGTCGCGTAACCGGGCCTTGTTGTCGCAATGAATGAGCGCCGCCGGGAAACCTCGTTCGCGGTTGTCGCGCGGCATCACGAGATAGCGCGATTCCGCCTCGAAGCAATCGAGCCAGCCGTCGAGATCGTCGCGGTCGATCAACAATCCGCTGCGCGTCAGCAGATGATCGACCATGCCGCGCAGTTGCGGATCATAGACCGCCGTCATCGCATCGCGTCCACCGGCTCGATGCCCATCAGCTCGCTGTAATACGACCAGAAGCCGCGAATCGGTATTTCGTTGACGCGGGTGTCGAGGTTCTGCATGCGGCCGACGCCACCCATCTCGACCACACCAGAGGCGCCCACGGGTTCGCGCGCGGTCGCGCGCTGCACCAGCTCGATCGCCTCGCCATCCTCCATCGAGATGAGGCCCGCCGGCCCGACCATGTTGGCCTGGTTGACGCGGTGCGCGGTCAGCGCCTCGTCGTCATCCTCGTAGCCGAACATCGTGAACACGACTTCGAGCGCATCCGGCCCGAGCGGCCGCACCCGGCGCATCCCGAGGCAGTTGTAAATCTGGTGGAACACCGCGTTGGGGAACACCGAGATGATGCGCGTTGTGATGCCGCGCGGGTTCTCCTTTACAAAGCGGACGATCTCGGCGTCGTTGAGCGTCACGTAGCTGCCGCGCTGCACATTCGCATAGGCTTGGCGCGCCGCCGCGTCCTCGTCGGAGCCGGCGTACTGAAAGAGCAGGCTGTGGCGGTGGCGCTCATCCATATAGCCGCCCGAGACCTGGGTCAGCCGGCTGAGCCCGAAAGTGCGGTTAAACTCGTGCAGCAGACTGGCGTGGTACGCGTCGCGCACGTTTTCGAGATAGAGCTTCCAGTTGCCGAAGATGCGCTGCCGCTGGTGGCCGAGCAGCTTCAACGGCTTGCCGACCAGTTCGCCGATATGCTCGCGCAGCAACGAGCCGAGATAGTCTTCGAGCGGTTCAGCCTCGGCGCTGAAGCTGCCGAATACCACGCCGTTCCAGCGCGCGACCCGCAGCGTCGTCAGGCCGTGCTCGCTAAGGTCGAAATCGGGCGGCATGCCACCCTTGCCGTTGACGCCGCGCATGAACGGCACGCCGATCAGCTTGCCCTGCGGGCTGAAACACCAGGAATGATAGATGCAGGTGTAGTCCGCGCGGTTGCCGTACGGCTCGCGCACAATCTCGGCGCCGCGATGGGCGCAGCGGTTGACGAAGGCGTTGACGCCTCCCTCCGCATCGCGGTTGAGCACGACTGGCGTCTCGCCGACATGGGTGACGATGTAGTCGCCGGGGTTGGGGATTTCGGCTTCGAGCCCGAGCACCGCCCAAACCGGCCCGCGAAACACGCGCTCCTGTTCCCGCCGGTAGATATCGGGGTCGTGGTATAGACCGAAGGGAACGCGCGAATAATCGTTGCGCGGCCAGATTGCCTCGCGGGTCATCGTGCCGACGTTTTCATGGGGCAGGCCTGCGTGATTGGTCATGAGCACTTTACCGCAAGCAGCGGACATGCCACCCGCGTCGGGCAGATCGTCTTTTCGGCCCTGTGTCATTGCTATAGCGGGTTAGGACCGAGGATTTCCCAGCGATAACGCTCGCAGAACTCGGCCTGGGCGGATTGGGTCATCGGGCCGTCGCGGTCGGCCATCGCCTCGATATACCCGCCGGCGAGCGCCGGGGTGTAGAGGAACACCACGCGGCCGGTCTCGCTCCCAATGTTTTTCCAGGCATGGGCCACGTCGCGCGGCATAAAGGCACAGGTGCCGGGTCCGCCAACGGTGACCTCGTCGCCGATCTTGAAGGCGAACTCGCCCTCAAGCACCCAGGCGACCTCGTCGCTGTCGTGGTGCAGGTGGTAGAGGCTGGTGGTGCCGGCGGGCAGCGTCTCCTCAAACAGCATGACGCTGTCGCCGGTTTCCTGGCGAAGCAGTTTCAGGTCAAAGAACCGGCCCGGCGCCGACGAGGCATGGCGCTTTCCGCCGCCTGGCGGGATGACGAGACCTTTTGCGGTAGTCATTTCCCTGCCCTCCTCATTGTTGCCGGTCGTCGTCCCGGCCCACGGGTCCGCGCGGAGCGCGGCCCGAGGATCAACTCCGGCCGGGACCCACGGTCCCAGCCCCTCCGCGACGCGGCACGGTGGATACCGGCCTACGCCGGTATGACGGCCCGATTATACCCCTTGCTGGTTCGTCATGATGACCGTGCCGCTGGCGGCGAACATGCCGCCGACGCCGTGGCACACGCTGATCTTCGCGCCCGGCACCTGCGCCGGGGCGATGCCGCGCATCTGTCGCACGCTTTCCTGCAGAGCGTACATGCCGTACATGCCCGAATGCATATAGGAAAGCCCGCCGCCATTGGTGTTGAGCGGCAGCTTGGCCCCCGGCGCGGTGTTGCGCGCGCCGATAAAGGCCGCCGCCTCACCCTTTTTGCAGAAGCCGAGATCTTCGAGGCCGTAGATCGGCAGATGCGCGAAGGCGTCGTAGATCATCAGATGATCGACATCGCCGTGCTTGATACCGGCTTCCTCGAAGGCGGTCGGGCCGGCGACGCGAAAGGCGCGCGAAGAGGTGAAATCCTCCATCTGCGACACCATCGGCGTCTCGACGCTTTCGCCGGTGCCGAGCAGGTAGACCGGTTTTTGCGGGAAATCCTTGGCGCGGTCGGCGGCCGTCAGGATCAGCGCCCCGCCGCCATCGGTGACCAGACAGCACATCAACAGGCGGAAGGGATAGGCGATCATCCGCGAGTTGAGCACGTCATCGACAGTGATCGGCTCACGGAATGTAGCGCGCGGGTTCTTCGCCGCCCATTCGCGCTGCACGACCGCGACCATCGCGAGTTGTTCCTCGGTGATGCCGTAGGTCTTCATGTAGCGCAGCACGGGGATGGTGAAGAGCGTCGGTGGACCCATCGGGCCGTAGGGCAGCTCGAACTGGCCTTGCAGGCTGCCGGGGGAGACCACCGGCCGGCTGCGCGCGATGCCGGAACGGCCGCTTTCGCCGTGGGTGATCAGCGCGGCCTTACACAGACCAGCCTCGATCGCCGCCGCGGCGTGGCGAACGTGGATCATGAACGAGCAGCCGCCGACCGCAGTGCCGTCCACCCATTTCGGGGTGATGCCGAGATAATGCGCGATCGTCGTCGGGGTTTCGCCGGCGGTGGCAACGCCGTCGATATCCTTCGGGGAAAGCCCGGCGTCCTTCATCGCGTTCAGTGCGGCGTCGGCGTGCAGGCCGATCTGCGACAGGTTGGTGATGCGGCCGAGTTCGGTCGTCTCGGCGGCGCCGACAATGGCGACATCGTTGCGTTTTCCGGCCATGACTCAGCTCCTCGCCGGACGGAACAGCGGCAAGGTGATGTCGTCATCCAATTTCTCGAACGCGACCTCGACCGGCATATCGAGCACCAGCGCTTCGGGAGTCTGCGGGCACTCGACGATGTTGGTCATCATGCGCGGCCCTTCGTCGAGCTCGACAACGGCGATCGCATAAGGCGGGGTGAAACCCGGCACCGGGCGGTGATGGATCACGTAGCTATAGAGCCGGCCCTTGCCGCTCGCGGCGAAGACGCCGACCTCGCGCGAGGCGCAGCTGGGGCAGAACGGGCGCGGCGGGAAATAGACCTTGGCGCAAGATTGGCAGCGCTGCAGGCGCAATTCGCCGGCCTTGGTGCCGTCCCAGAAATGCTGCGTCTCCGGTGTCGGCTGCGGCTTCGGCCGCTGTCCTTCGGGCATCGCTTCCATCCCCTTGGTTGATCCGAATCAAGATTGCCGCCGCTACGCGGCTATTATCAAGTGCGGTAGGGCCTCCGCCCGACCTTACGGCACCGGGCCGCTCCCCCTCCCTGCCCCCCAACGAGAGTATGCTGATTGAGTAGCCGGGAGGGGGAGCGGGCTGGAGCCGAATTTTATCCGAGCGACAGCGAGGAAAACACCATGATCACCCCCGCCTATGTCCGCACCATGGCCGCCTATAACAGCGAGATGAACCGCCGGCTTTATGCCGCCGCGTCTCGGCTTTCCGATGAGGAGCGTCGCCGCGACCGCGGTGCGTTCTGGAGTTCGCTGCACAACACGCTGGTGCACATCTTATGGGGCGACGGCCAATGGATGAGCCGCTTTGACGGCTGGGAGCGGCCGCAGACGCCGATCAAGGAAAGCGGCCACATGCTGGTCGATTACGGCGAGTTGTGCGCGAAGCGGGTCGACACCGACGCGAAGATCGAGGCCTGGGCCGCCAAGGTGGATGACGCCTATCTGGCGCGCGACATGACCTGGTTCAGCGGCGCCGCGCAGCGGGAGGTCAGCGCGCCCTATCGGCTGCTGGTCACGCATTTCTTCAATCATCAGACGCATCATCGCGGCCAGGCGCATGCGCTCATCACCGCCGCCGGCGAGAAGACCGAGGATACCGACCTGTTCCTGGTGGTCCCGCAGATGCGATGAGCGCTAATCGAGCACTTCCGCGACCTTCTCGGCAAGTTCCTCGGCGCGAAACGGCTTCTGCAACACGGAGGCGTGGACCGTTTCCTCGGCCTGCGCCATATCGGCAAAGCCGGTGACAAAAAGCACAGGAAGATCGGGCCTTTCACGCCGCGCGGCACGGGCTAGCTCAAACCCGTTCATTCCCGGCATCGCCAGGTCGGCGATCAGCAGGTCGATCGGCGGTACGCTCTGGCCAAGCCGTTCAAGCGCCGCGCCGCCGCTACCGGCCTCGATGACGATATGGCCGGCCTCGCGGAGCATCGCCGCCGCCACCGCGCGGACATCGGGATCGTCATCGACCAGAAGAATGCCGCTCGCGGTTCTGCCGCCGACCGCGTTATTTTGGCGCCGAATCGGCGCGGAGCGCGCCGTACCGGCGGCATCAGCTTCGGCGCGCGGGAAAAAAACGGTTACGACCGTGCCCATCCCAGGCGCGGTCTCGATGCGAACGCCGCCGCCAAGCTGCTGCGCCACGCCCAGCACCTGCGACAGGCCGAGCCCAGAGCCGTGACCGACCTCTTTGGTCGTGAAAAACGGGTCGAAGACCTTGTCGCGTATATTGGCCAGAATGCCGCCGCCCGTATCAGTGACCGAGATGCCGACATAGTTGCCGGGCTTCGGCTCTTCGGGTCGGCGCGGCGCGCCAAGCGAGAAATTCTCGGCGGAAATTCTGATCAGCCCACCATTCGGCATCGCGTCCCGCGAATTGATCGCGAGGTTGAGGAGAACGAGCTCGATCTGCGCTGAATCAGCCAGCGCCAGCCAAAGGTCCTTGCCGGGCACGATATCGATGTGAATCGTGGCGCCAAGCGTGCTTTGCAACAGCGCCGCCATCCCGGCGAGCACCCGGTTGAGATCGAGCGGTTCCGGGTTGAGCCGCTGCTGACGCGAGAAGGCCAGCAGTTGTGCGGTCAGGCTCGCGCCGCGGCCGGCGGCAGCGAGCGCGGCGGATAACAGCCGACCGGTCCGTTCGTCGAGCGGGCCGAGCCGCGCTTCAGCCAGCTCGACATTGCCAATGATCGATGTCAGCAGATTGTTGAAGTCATGCGCGATACCGGCCGTCAGTTGGCCAATCGCTTCGATGCGCTGGGCATGGCGAAGCTGCGCTTCGGTCGCCTCTCGTTCCTCGATCTGCGCGGCGAGCCGCGCATTGGCGCTGACGAGTTCGGCGGTACGCTCGGCGACGCGGTTCTCAAGCAATTCGTTGGCGTGACGAATGTCATCGATATCGACGGCGGTACCCAGCCAGTAGAGAACGTGGCCGTCGGCGTGCATCGGCCGGTTCTGGATGCGGTGCCACCGGTAGCTGCCGTCGTGCCGACGCATCCGCGCCTCGACAACATATTCCTCGCCGGCGGCGACCGCGGCGCGACGCGCCTCCATCAGCCGTTGGCGATCCTCGGGGTCGAGCAGCGCGTTGCGGTCGTCCAGCCCCGGCCCGATCGGGCCACCGACATAATCGCGAAACTGCTTGTTGTAGTAGATCGCGTTGCCGTCGGGCCCGATGACGAACGCGATTTGCGGCAGCGCCTCCAGCATCGAGCGGAAGCGCTCTTCGCTGTCGCGCAACGCCGCCTCGGCCCGTTTGCGGTCGTCGATGTCACGGAATACCACGACCAACCCGCCATGCGGCGCCGGACGCACATCCAGTTCGATCCAGCGATTGCCCAGTGCCGGCGCGACGGTTTCGAAGTGAGCGGGTTCACGCGTTGTCAGCGCCGTCCGATAGGCGCGGTAGGGCTCGCCCTCGGCGATGTCCGGGAAGATATCGAGCAAATATCGGCCGATGACCTCGCCGCTGGACCTGCCCCACAACTCGAGCGCGCGGCGATTGGCAAATAGAACACGCTCGTGCGGATCGATCGCGTAAACGGCATCACCGACGGTTTCGAGCACCTCGGCGAGAGCGCCTTGCGAAGGATCTTCTGTCGAGGCCACGGCGTTATCTACAACTCCCCTTGACGCCAAACAGCCCCATTCGCCGTGAGTTCCGCCAAGCGAAGACCATTAGCTGTTTTGCCGCACATGCTAACGCAAACCGCGACTGCGGGCGAGACGGCGGCAAGTGCGCTGTCTGGCGCTGAGCGACCACAAGGGGAACTAATAGGGGGAAGGCGCTGTTCGACCTGGGCAACGACATTTTGGGAGCCTGGGTTATGGACAAGGAACGCATCGCCGGCGGCATCAAGAAGACGACTGGGGGCATCAAGGAGGCCGCCGGGAAGGTAACCGGCAACAAGCAGCTCGAAAACGAGGGCAAGGCCGACAAGGCCGAGGGCCGCGTGCGCTCGGCGGTCGGACACGCGAAAGACGCGGCGCGCGAACTCGTCGGCGGCAAGAATTAAGGCCAACGGCCCGACAATCTCACAACCATAAGAAACTCGGGGGCGACCATGCGCCTGCTGATCCTGATCCTGCTGATCCTTCTTTTGGTCGGCGCACTGCCGACCTGGCCCTACAGCGCCGGCTGGGGATACTACCCATCGGGCGGTCTGGGGCTGCTCGTCCTGATCCTCGTCGTCGTCTTGATTTTCGGATGACGCGGGCCGGCCCTGCACGGGGCCGGCGTTGACAGGCCTTTCCTTCCTCCGCAAGCTTTCCGGCCTGAGCCGAAGGTTTGCGGGAGGAAGCGATGGCGGAAGAAAATCTCGTCCTTTACGAGCGGGCAGATCGCGTCGCGACGATCTCGCTGAACCGGCCGGAAAAGCTCAATGCGGTAAGCGACGAAGTGGTCGCGCAGCTCGCCGACGCGTTGCGCCGCTTCGACCTCGACCCCGAAGCCGAAGTCGCCATCCTCACCGGAAAGGGCCGCGCGTTTTCATCGGGCGCGGATGTGCATCAGCGGCAACTGCGGAGCCGCGACGAGTTTGAAAAACTCGGAGGTCCGCAGGGCTGGGGCACCAACTCCGCCGATCTATTCACCCGCTCGGTCAATTGGAAGCCGGTCATCGCCGCGGTACACGGCTATGTGCTCGGGCTGGCGCTGGGGCTGACGCTCGAATGCGACCTCATCGTCGCCGAAGCCGGTACGCGGTTTCAGCTGACGGAGACCTCGCGCGGGCTTGGCGCGTCACGTTATTGGGCGCTGTTCCACTACCGCAATGCCGCCGCTTTCGGCGACGAGATCGCGCTCACCGGCCGTTTCTTCACGGCCGAGGAAGGCATGACAGCGGGTATCTTCAATCGCCTCGCACCACAGGGCCAAGTGTTGGAGGTGGCGAAAGAGCTGGCACAGCAAGTCGCGAAAAACCCGCCGCTTTCGGTGCGCAGCACGGTGCGCACGCGGCGGTGGTATATGGAGCGGCTGGTCAAGGAGGCGACGTTCATGGCCGCGCCGTTCCGCCTTTACCTGACCGAGGATTTTCAGGAAGCCGCACGCGCCTTCGCCGAAAAGCGGCAGCCGCGCGGGTTCAAGGGACGGTGATGCTCTTTTATTGTCATTCCGGGGCGCCGCGTAGCGGCGAACCCGGAACCCAGGAACACCGTCGGACGCAAGCGACTTGCCGACGGTGCCGCCTAATTGTCCGGGCCCGTGTTCATGGGTTCCGGGTCTGCCCTCCGGGCATCCCGGAATGACGAGGCAGAACATGCCGCTCGCCGGGATCACCGTGCTCGATTTCGGGCAGGTGTATCAGGGGCCCTACGCAACGCTGCTGATGGCGACGGCAGGCGCCGATGTCATCAAGATCGAGCCGCCGAATGGCGAGCCGCTGCGCCGGCGCGCGCCGCCCGGCCTCAGCACGACGTTTCCAATCGCGATGCTGAACTCGAACAAGCGCGCGATCACCCTCAACCTCAAGGACCAGCGCGGCAAGGAACTGCTGTTTCGCATGGCCGAAAGGGCCGATGTCCTGCTGGAGAATTTCGCGCCGGGGGTGATGGACCGGCTCGGGGTCGGCTTCGACGTGCTGCACGCGATCAACCCGCGCCTGGTCTACGCCTCGGGAACAGGCTATGGGCTGAGTGGTCCGGACCGTGACAACCTGGCGATGGATTTGACGATCCAGGCGGTCTCAGGCCTGATCAGCGTTACCGGCGAGCCGGACCGGCCGCCGCTCAAATCCGGGCCGGCGGTGGTCGATTTCCTCAGCGGTATCCACCTCTATGCCGCGACGGTGACGGCGCTGTATGAACGCTCGGTAACAGGGATCGGCCGCAAAGTCGAGGTGGCGATGCAGGAAGCCGCCTACCCTACCCTCACCTCGCAGCTTGAAGCCTATTGGCGCACCGGAAAGGTGCCACCGCGCACCGGCAATGCCAGCCATAACCGCGTCCCGATCAATGTCTACCCGGCAAAGGATGGCTATGTCGCGATGAACCTCGCGGTCGAGGAACACTGGCATAACCTCCTGGCGGCGATGGGCCGCGAGGATCTGCGCGACGACCCGCGCTACTGCACGCCGGCCGCGCGGGTCGAGAACCGCGAACTGGTCGACGGCGCGATCGCCGCTTGGACCAAGACGCTACCGAAGATGGAGATTTTCGCGATCGCCAAACAGCGCCGCATCCCGTTGGCACCGGTGCGCGAGGTCGACGAAGTCATGCACGACAAGCACATGCACGAGCGCGGTTATCTCGACGATATCGAGCACGACGAAATCGGGCCGATCACCGTGCCAACGTCGCCGCTGCGCTTTCACGGCGCCGATCGTCGCGCGACGTCGCCCAGCCCCAAGCTCGGCCAGCATAATGAAGAAATTTACGGCGGCTGGCTCGGCCTTTCGTCCGTTCAACTCACCGAGTTGAAAAACGCCGGCGTCATCTAAAAGTCTTCTAGAAATGAAATGCGCAAGATTAGCTTCCTCTCGTCGCCCCCGCGAAAGCGGGGGTCCAGGGCCGCAGGCACTGTCGGTTCAAGGCTTTGCAAAATCATGCCGCTTACCCCTGGGTTCCCGCTTTCGCGGGAATGACGACATTGAAATTCCTCAATTCATTTCCAGTCAGGCACTAAAGTCGATGTTGCGGCGTGATTGTGTTGCAAACTGACAAGAAACGTCACCATTTGCCACGGAACACAGCGTGACAAGAACTCGTTCTCCGGCTGCGTTGAAACTGCGGCAGAGAGAGCGATGATGACGCTTTTCTTTTGGCTTGGTTTGCCTGTCTTGGTCCTGGCCGGCAGTCTTTTGCTGCACTAGTATTGCAGGGACGCGCGCGGCAGGCGATTGCCATTGATGCGAGCTGACGCCCGTTTGGACCGAGCCTGATCCAACCTTGCCATCGCGAACGGGGGAGCGTCCCATAGGCGGCAACGATCCACCGCAAATCCGAGGCAAGCCATGCCCCTCCTCCACGAACAACGCGGCCATGTCGCGATCATCACATTGTCGCGGCCCGAAGCCCGCAACGCCTGGGGCGAGGACTATAACGACGGGCTGAGGGAGTTGCTGCCCCAGCTCGAGGACGACCGCGACGTTCGGGTCGTGATCCTCACCGGCGACGATCGCGGCGGAGCGTTCAGCGCCGGCGCAAATATCAAGGACCCCAAAACCCACACGAGCGCCTCGATCGCCGACGCGATCGAGGCCTTGCCAAAGCGGCGGCGCCACCAGGCGTTCAACCTGCTGACCGACTTCGCCAAGCCGGTCATCGCCGCGGTCAACGGCTATGCGGTCGGCATCGGCTGCATCGCCACTTATTGCTGCGACCTGATCGTCGCGTCCGAAAAGGCTGAATGGCGGTTGCCGCAGGTCGGGCTTGGCATCCTGCCCGCCCAGGGCGGCACAGTGCGGCTGGCGCGCTGGGTCGGACGGGGCATCGCGATGCGGGTGGCGATGGGGTTTCCCTTGAAAGCGGAGGAAGCCTTCCGCGCCGGGTTGGCGCAATGGCTCGTGCCGCATGAGGAACTGATGGCGAAGGCGATGGAGGTCGCCGAGCACATCGCGTCGTTGCCGCCGCTGGCCGCACGGCTCGCCAAGGAGGCGGTCAATTTTGGCCTCGACGTGCCCCTGCGCGAGGCTGCCAACGCCGATCTCTACCGCTTCATGGCGCTCGAACTGACCGAGGACAAGGCGGAAAGCCACCAGGCTTGGCGGGAGCGCCGCAAGCCGCAGATCAAGGGACGCTGAACTCGCGGCCTTGTGAGTCCCCTCGCGCGCCGGACTCAGGTAAACAGCGCGGGTCTCGCGAACAGGACGGAGGCCAAGATGAGTTCACGCAGCGTGCGGACGATGATGATGACGCTTGCCCTGGCGACAACGGCGACGGTCGCGCAAGCCGCCGACACCACCCCGTCGAGCCCGCCGCCGGCAGCCGGTATCAAGGCGGCGCAAATGAAGATCGACAGCGGCGATTTTCGCGGCGCGATCCCGATCCTCGCGGTCTACACAAAGGACCACCCGAACGACGCGGACGGGCTCAACCTGATGGGGTACAGCCTGCGCAAGACCGGGCAGTTCGACCTTGCGCTGCAATACTACAACCGCGCACTGACGCTGATGCCGAAGCATCTTGGGGTCAACGAATATCTCGGCGAGCTTTACGCCGAGACCGGGCAGATCGGTAAGGCCAAGGAACGGCTGGCGGTGCTGCAGGCGGCCTGCGGCACATGCAGCCAGGAACTGGATCTTGCCGCGGCGATCAAGGCCGCCGAGGCCAAGCCGAAAAGCTGACACCCACCACCCGCGGTTTGATGTGGCGGGGCGGGAATAGCCGCCCGCGGGTGGCGTTCTCGTGCCGGCATGGCAACGTCAACCCAGCGTCTCAGGATCATCGTCGCCGGCATGGCCGCGCAATACCCGGTTGGCGGCGTCGCCTGGGATTATCTGCAATACGCGATCGGGCTGCAGCGCCTTGGACACGAAGTCGTCTATCACGAAGACACCTGGTGCTGGCCATATGACCCGCAAGCGCGGACGATGACCGACGACTGGTCTTATTCAGCCGCCTATCTCGATGATTTTTTCGCCCGCTACGCGCCCGAGCTGTCGGATTCCTGGCACTATCTCCATCTGCACGAGACCAGTTGCGGGATGAGCCGCGTCACCTTTGACGCCTTCGCCAAAACCGCCGATCTGTTCATCAACGTAAGCGGCGGCAGCTTTTTTCCCGATGCGCTGGCGCCGTCTTGTCTCAGGCTCTTTATCGATACCGACCCCGGCTACAACCAGATCATCCTCACCGAGCGGCCGTCATGGTCGCAGAATGTCGACCGCTGGTGCGCTGGCGTCCGCGCGCATGACCGCCACTTTACTTATGCCGAGAATTTTGGCGCACCGGATTGCGCGATGCCCTCAGCCGGGATCACGTGGCGGAAAACGCGCATGCCGGTCGTGACCGAGCTATGGCCCGCCTGCGCGAAGCGAGCGCAACCGCAGGCGCCGTGGAGCACGGTGATGACCTGGAATGTGTTCAAGGGAAAGCTCGAATATCGCGGCGTCGAATATCGCGGCAAGGCCGAGGAGTTCAGCAAGATTGCCGGTTTGCCGCGGCGGTTCGACCGCCCGTTTCGCGTGGCGGTCGGCGGCACCGAGGCGCCGCTGGCGGAATTGGCGGCCCAGGGCTGGCTCGCCGAGGACGGACCCAGCGCGACGCTGACGCCGCAGGACTACCAGGACTATATCGCCGCGTCGCGCGGCGAGATTTCGGTCGCTAAGAATGTCTATGCCGCGCTGAGGACCGGCTGGTTCAGCACGCGCAGTGCCTGCTATCTCGCGGCTTCGAGACCTGCCGTCGTGCAGGATACCGGTTTCTCCGCAGTGGTGCCGACCGGCCGAGGGCTGCATGCCTTCGCCACTGCCGATGAAGCGGCCGCGGCGATCGAGGCGATTGAGGCGAATTACGACGCCGAGGCCAAAGCCGCGCGCGAGATAGCGCGGGCGCATTTCGATGCGCGCCACGTGCTCTCGCGCCTCATCGACGATGCATTTTCCGCCGAGTGACGCAGCGGCAGTTCTCTACGGGGGAGGTCCGGCGGCAAACAGCGTTGCCGCATCCGCAGCAAGCGCGTCACGCGACGCGGCCCGCATATACATCATGTGCCCGCCGTCATAGACCTTGATGCGGATCGCTGCTCGCACCGCCTCGGGAATATTGAGCTGATCGATTAGCCAGCGTGACGCCAGGTAAGGGGTGACCAGATCGTAGCGGCCGTTGGCAATCAGCACCTTGGTGGCCGGATGGTCGATCAGCGCGGTCTGCAGCCCCGAGAGCGCGCGGCCCAAACCATCCTGCCCTTCACGCGTACCGTCGAAATTCCATTGCTGGGCGATATGTGGCAGCACGCGGTATTGCAGGTCCGTGCGATAGCCAAGTTCGGTAGGCGCGTAGACGTTGAATGCCTGCGTGTAAGCCGCAATCGCATTGTCGAGCACGGGATCGCCGCCGATCTGATCCCAGGGGTTTGACACAGCGGTCCGGGTGATCGTCCCGTCGTAAAGGCTCACCACCTCGTTTTCCTTGCGCCGCAATTCGTGCGCGAACACCTCCTTGCCGACCCACCCACGCTCGCGCCGGACGATATCCTCGGGCAGTCCGATCGTCTCGGCCACCTTGGCAATGAACGGGTCACCCGGCGGCGGCACCCCCTTCAAAGCCGCGTAGCCGGTGAGGTAGTCAGATAGCGCAAAATGCTCGACCGGCGCCGGATCGAAGGCCGTCTTACCGGCAAAGAATGCAGCCGACGCGGCGTAGCTGGGCAATTCGACCGCCGCGGCAATCAGATCCCCGGCGCCGGGATTGAGCAGCGAATAATCGAGCGCGGGCGAAATCATGATTACACCCGTCGGCACGATCCCCTCGTCGCGCTCCAGGCTCTTCGCCATCGCGGCGACGCGAAACCCGCCATAACTTTCACCAACCAGGTAGACCGGGGTGTTCCAGCGCTCGTGCTTGGTCAGCCACAGCCGGACGACGGCATCGAGCGAATCGATATCCGATCTGACGTTCCAGAACGGTTTGCTCGGGTTTTCCTCCTTGCCTTCGCCGCGGCTGAAGCCGGTGCCGACCGGGTCGACAAAGACAAGATCGGTAAAGGCAAGCCAAGTCGCCGGATTGTCGACGATCTGTACCGGCGGGTTTGGTACGGCCCCCTTTGGCTCGGGCGCCATGATTCGCGGCCCGATCGCCCCCAGATGGAGGAAGACCGAGGCCGCACCAGGACCGCCGTTGAAGCAGAACGCGATCGGACGCTGCTGGCCTGGTTTGGCATCGGCGAGGTACGCCGTTGTGAAAACGGATGCGGTCTTGTCGCCCTTGGCATCGGTGAGCGCGATGGTTTCGCTGACCGCCCGATAATCAAGACTGTGCTGGTTCAGTTGGATGGTGTGATGGGTTTCGACATGCGCCGGCAGTTCCGGCGAAGGCCGCGCGGTGGGCGGCTCACGCGTCGGCTTTGCGTCATCCGCCGCGGCGCCCGCGATCGTAAAAAACGCCAGCGCGACGCCGGCGAGAAGCGCGATGACGATGTCGGCCTGCCTTGCGGTCCTCATGCGTTGTTTCCGTCTCCGTTCGGGTCGGCGCGCTTATAGCGTTCGCGGGTAATGGCTGCCATCGCGGCTTGCCCTTCGCCGTGGAATCGAGGATTAGAAAGATGGTCCAGATGCGGAGACCCGGCTGATGCGCTCGCTTGCCCTCTTGTGCCTTGTCCCCGGTGCTCTCGCACTCGCCGGCTGCGTCGGCGCCGACAGGTACGAGGGTTTTACGGCGACCGGTCCCAACGCGTTCCTCTACAGCGCGCGGACCAGCACCGTACTGACGGAAAACGACGACGGCGAGGCCGAACGCATCCGACAAGGCTGGCTCGTTGCGGCACTGAAGTCGCACGGCATGTGCGACGACGGCTATATCGTCGACAAGCGGCGCTTTGTCCCCGGCCCCGCCACGGCCGCCGGGCCGCAATTCAGCAATGGTGGCGACATCCTGTATTCGGGCCGCTGCCTTGGTCCGGGTGCCCCGCCGCCCACAGTCGGGCCTGCCCCGGCCACACCCGTCGTCAGGGGATAATGTCCCGAAGTCCGCGGGGCTGCAAAGCCTTCTTTTCCCAGCCTTTTTCGGTCTGCTGCCAATAGGTGAGCGTATGTCCGGCAACGCCGGCGGCCCGCCAGCGGGCGCGGGCGGCAATCACCGCCTCGGGGTTGTTGCCGTCAAACATGTCGATGCATCGGGTAAAGCCGGACAGGTTGTCGGGTTCGACTCCATCGACGAGAAACAGAATCGATGCGTCGTTCGGGTTTTCCGGCTGGTGGGTCAGCCAGATTGGCTGCGCCGCCGGATTGCCGTCCCGGACCGAGCCGTGCGGCAGAAATCCCGCTTCGTCATAGGTCCACAACAGCGCGTTGAGGTGCTCGACACGCTCGGGAGATCCAGCTTGGACGACCACGCGATGCCCCTGCCCCAACGCACGCTCCAGCAAACGCGGCAGCGCGCGTTCCAGTGGTGTCGAGAGCAGGTGGTAAAAGCCGATTTCGGCCATCAGCTTTTTTCGTAGTTATCGCTCACAAAGCGGTCGAGCAGGCGCACCCCGAACGCGGTCGCGCCTTTGGGCACCGTCGGCGCATCCTTTTTCGACCAGGCAACACCGGCGATGTCGAGATGCGCCCACGGCACCTTGTTGACAAAGCGCTGAACGAATTGCGCGCCGATGATGCTGCCGGCGGCGCGGTCGCCGGCAATGTTTTTGACGTCAGCGGCATCACTGTCGATCTGCCGGTTGTACGCGTCGTCGAGCGGCAGACGCCAGAGCTTCTCGCCAACCGCTTTGCCCGAGGCTACCAGCCGTTCGGCCAGGGTGTCGTCATTGGCGAAAAGCCCGGCATAATCATGGCCGAGCGCGACGACCACCGCGCCGGTCAACGTCGCGAGATCGATCATCAGCGCCGGCTTGAAACGGTCCTGGCAGTACCAGAGCGCATCAGCGAGAACGAGCCGGCCCTCGGCGTCGGTATTGAGCACCTCGATCGTCTGCCCCGACATCGAGGTGACGATGTCGCCCGGTCGCTGTGCCGAGCCCGACGGCATATTCTCGACGAGACCGACGATACCGACCGCGTTGACCTTGGCGGCGCGCGTCGCCAACAGGCGCATCAGCCCAATCACCACCCCGGCGCCGGCCATGTCCCACTTCATTTCGCCCATGCCGGCGGCCGGCTTGATCGAGATGCCACCAGTGTCGAAGGTGACGCCCTTGCCGATAAAAGCCAGCGGCGGCGCGCCGTCTTCGCCGCCATTCCAGCGCATCACGACGAGCCGCGGGGGGCGGACGCTGCCTTGCGCGACGCCAAGCAGAGCGTTCATCCCGAGCGCACGCATGCGCTCCTCGTCGAGCACCTCGACATCGAGGCCGACCGAAGACAAGCCCGCCGCCTGCTCCGCGAGCGTTTCGGGATAGATGACGTTGGCCGGCTCCGAGACGAGATCGCGGGCGAATGCCACAGCTTCGGCTGTCGCCGCCTGATCGAAATAGGACCTCTGCGCCGCCTCAGCATCCGGTACGGCGACGGTTACCTCCGTCAGGGTCGGTTTGCGCTCCGGCTTTTCCGTCGTGCGGTACTTGTCAAACCGGTAAGCCCGCAACGCGGCGCCGAGTGCCAATTGCGCCGCCGCTTCGGTGGGCGCGAGAGCGGCACCCTCACCGATGTCGATCGCCAACACCGCTGCAGTCTCGCCGACGCCATTGAGGTGGGCCACGAGCGTGCCGCCGAGATCTTCCAGCATCCGCGCATCGGCGGCTTCCGGCTTGCCAAGCCCCGCCAGCACGACCCGGCTCGCCGACAGGTTCGTCGGGCCGATGACGGACACCAGCTCGTTTTTCTTGCCATGAAATTTTGGTGAGGCGGCGATAGCGCGGCTCAAGGCACCGCCCGAGATTTCGTCGAGCAGCCGGGCAGGCCCGGTCAGCAACCGCTCCTCCCAAACCCCCACCACGACCGCCCCGGCGCGTGGCGGCTCGAATGCGGCAAAGCTGATCTTCATCGCGCGTCCCGATACGAAAACGACGTTCCTGCGCGATAAACGCCGCGCCGCCGCGAGTCAACGCCGGTGAGATTTCGATGAGCCGGCCATCGGCATAGGTCGGCACGGCTCGCGACACAAAGAAGAATGGTCGGCCTCGTGGGCGCTCCCTATGATCCCCGGCGATGTTCGCGTTGGATCGCTACATGCTGGGGCTGAACCGCTATATCTTGCGGCAGTGCTTTAGCGTGATGATCTTCGTCACCGGGGCGCTGAGCGCCGCGGTGTGGCTCGCCCAGTCGTTGAAGCTGGTCGATCTTATCGTCAATCGCGGTCTCTCGGCCGAGGTGTTCCTTTATCTGGCGATCCTGATCCTGCCGCGGTTTCTCGACATCGTGCTGCCGATCGGCACCTTTATCGCCGTTCTGTTTGTCTTCAACAAGCTGGCCACAGAAAGCGAACTGGTGGTGATGCGCGCCGCCGGGATGGGTCCGCTCACGTTAGCCAAGCCCGTTCTCGAACTGGCGGCGATCTCCTGGCTCATTTTGATGCTGCTATCGACATTCCTGCTGCCGGCGGCCAACCGGCAATTCAAGGACCTACAATTCGAGATCCGCAACCGTTTCGTCTCAAGCCTGCTGCAGGAGGGGGCGTTTACGACGATCTCCGACAAGTTGACGATCTACATCGGCAGCCGCAATGACCGGGGCGAGGTCGTCGAACTGATGATCGACGACGAGCGCGACCCAAAGCATCCCGTGACGATCATGGCCGAGCGGGGTGCTTTTGCGGATACCGGCAACGCCGCGCGCATCATCATGGTCAACGGCCAGCGCCAGCAATACGACCGTGATACGGGCAAGCTGTCCATTCTCACATTCGATCGCTACGTCCTCGATCTCAACACGATTCGCGATGCACCGGAGGTCCGATCGCGCGAGGCGCAGGAGAGATACCTGCCGGAACTCTTCTTTCCGCCGGACGGCATCGACCGGGGAACGCGTGAGGCTTATCTTGTCGAGGCGAACGAGCGACTGACGATACCGCTAACCGCTTTCAGCTTCGCCATTATACCGCTCGCATGCCTCTTGCCGGGCGAGTTCAATCGGCGCGGTCAGCTTAAGCGTGTTTTGGTAGCGGTCGGATGTGCCCTGCTGTTTCAAGCTATCGATCTCGCGGTCCGCAACCTCGAAGGCCGCTTTGCGATTGCGATCCCGATCAGCTATGTCGTCGACCTGCTGCCTTTTGCGGTGGGGCTTGGTATCCTGCGTCATCGCGGCATAAAATTCGGCCATCGCCGCCTGCCGCCGCGAATCGCGATGGCGACGCGCTGACGGCGCTTGAGAGGGGTGAGGTCGCACTCGGTGTTGCTCGCTAAGACCCTCTCCGCCTATATCGCGCGCCAGTTCTTCATCTGGTTCTGCGGCGTCTACGGCGCCATGCTCGCGATCAGTTTTATCGTCGACTACATCGAGCTGCTGCGCCGCGCGGCGACCAAAGCCGGAATTACCCTCGGCGTCGTGCTCGAAATGGCGGCGCTGAAGCTGCCGCACACAGCCCAGGAGGTCATGCCGTTCGCGGTTCTGTTCGGCACGATGCTGGCGTTCTGGCGGCTCACCCGCAACAACGAACTCGTCGTCGCGCGCGCCGCGGGAGTGTCCGTCTGGCAGTTTCTGACGCCAGCGGTATTGGTCGCCTTGCTCACCGGAATTGTCGCCGTGACCGTCTTCAACCCGGCGGCGTCGCAAATGGAAGCGACCTATGAGCAGTTCGACGCACGTTATCTGAGGCAGAATTCCGAGCAGCTCGCGTTGTCGAACGCAGGGCTTTGGTTGCGCCAGAACGAGCCCGGCGGCGGTCAGGTCATTATCCATGGCGACAAGGTGGCGGCTCCCGAATTGCTGCTGCGCCAGGTCACGCTGTTCTTTTTCAACCGCGATCACCAATTCCGCTCCCGGCTCGAAGCGCAATCGGCCCAACTCGACGACGGTTATTGGATCATTCAAGACGGCAAACGTTGGGAAAACAGCGACCAACCCGAACCGGTCGCCCAGCTGCGTCTGCCGACGCGATTCACGACCCACCGGATCGAGGAAAGCCTTGCCTCCCCCGACACGATGTCGTTCTGGGCGCTTCCGGGGTTCATCTCACTGCTCGAACAATCGGGATTCTCGGCGCAACGCCACCGACTTCAGTTCAATATCCTCCTCGCGCGACCATTCCTCTTTTGCGCAATGGTCCTGGTCGCCGCGACGTTCAGCCTGCGAATGCAACGACGCGGCGGGGCGACCCTGATGATCGTGGGCGGCGTCGGCGCGGGTTTTCTGCTCTATTTCGTCTCCAACATCGTTTTCGCGCTCGGGCTGTCGGCTAAGTTGCCGGTGTTGCTGGCCGCGTGGACGCCGACCGGCGTGAGTCTGCTTTTTGGCGTTTCGATGCTTCTCCATCTCGAAGATGGGTGACGCGGCTGAGGACAGGCGATATTTGTGCTGACGAATTGCTAGCCGGAACAACGATCAGCGGATCGCTAGGAGCCGTTACCCCCACCGATGAGCCGCCACGCTCGACCGCCACGAAAGCAGAACGCCGGGCGCGCCATTCGCCTGGCGGCGGCTATTTTCGGCCTGTGGTGCGGCACCTCGTTCGGGGAGAATTTCGGCAATGGCAATCAAGTCAACAAGAACGCGCCGCTGACCTTCCAGGCGGACGAGGTCGAATATGACGACCAGCACGCATTGACCATCGCCAAGGGTCATGTCGAACTGGCGCAAGGCCCGCAAGTTCTGCTGGCCGACGTCGTGACCTACAACCAGCATACCGACACGGTCACGGCGTCCGGTCACGTCAGCCTGATGGCGGCTGACGGCACTGTCATGTTTTCCAACTATATGGAGCTGCGTAACGGCCTCAACGATGCTTTTGCCGATAACGTTCGGATGCTGATGGCCGACCGCTCGCGCCTGGCGGCAAACGCCGCGCGCCGGCTGAACGCAAACCGCCTCGAATTGCGCCGCGCGGTTTATTCGCCGTGCGATCTCTGCAAGGACAATCCGTCAGCACCGCCGGCATGGCAGCTGAAGGCCCGCGAGATGAGCGACGACAAGGATTTGAAGCGCCTGGAGTTCCGGGACGCGACGATGGAGATCGACGGCTGGCCTGTGTTCTACACGCCGTACATGTCGGCGCCGGATCCGTCGGTCAAGCGGGCGAGCGGCTTTCTGATACCGACCTTTGGCGGGTCGAGCACGATCGGGTTTCACATTGCGACGCCCTATTACCAAGTGCTAGGACCCGATGCCGATCTGACGATCACGCCGCGCTTTACGACCGAGGCCGGGACAGTGGTCGCCGCCGACTATCGCCAACGCTTCTCCAACGGATACATGGAGCATCTCGGCAGCATCAACTACAGCAATGTCGGCGTCGGCAGTAATTCAAACCAGTTTCCCGATCAGTTCCGCTGGCACATCAACTCGTTTGGCGAATTCGACCTCGACGACACTTACCGCACCGGCTTCTCGCTGCAGCGCGTATCGGACCAGACCTATCTCCAGCGCTTCAGCTTTACGCAGCCGCCGCTTAATACGGAAGTTACGCGGGCTTATCTCGAAGGTTTCCCGACCGACGGGTCGCTCGACCTGAAAGCCTATCTCTTCCAGCCGCTGACACCTGGCCTCGGCGACTCGACACAGCCCATTGTCGTGCCGAGCTTCAACCGAACCTGGGTGCTCGACACGCCCGACAGCATCGGGGGCACGCTCAAGGTCAATACCAATCTTCTCAACATCGTGCGCGAAGTCGGTACGAATACAAGGAGGCTGTCTGTCGGCGCCGAATGGGAGCGGACGTTCTTTGACGGCATCGGCAGCCAATACAAGGTACAAGCCAGCGTGCGCGGCGACGGCTATTCGGTCGACAGCCTGAGCAACCTCTCGAACCCGGATTTGCCGAGCGTCTATTTTCCGCAGAATGGCAAGCCGGCCGCCGTCCATGTACCGTATGACTTTACCGCCGCGCGGGCATTTCCGCAGATCGGTCTGACCTGGGACTACCCGCTGGTGCATCGCGGCTCCGATGTCACCTATCTCATCCAACCGACGGCTGCGGCCTTTGTCGGTCCCGATGCCGGAAACCGGTTCATCATCCCGAACGACGACAGCCTGGGCTACGAATTCCGCGATTCGGACCTGTTCCGGCCCAACCGGATGCAGGGTTACGATCTGCTCGATACCGGCCAGCGGATCGACTATGGCCTTAAACTCGGTGCCTATTATGCGAATGGCGGCAGCTATCGCATGCTGATCGGGCAGAGTTACCGGGCGGAAACCAATCCCTTTATTCCGCCGGGGAGCGGAGCTGACGGGAGGTTATCGGACGTTGTTGGTCGCGTCACGCTGGCGCCGAGCAGCTATCTCGACCTTATCTATCATTTCCGGCTCGACAGATCGTCGCTGAGCAATCGCTTGCAGGAGATTACCGCCAGCGCCGGCACCAACGTCATCCGCTTGTCGACCGGATTTTTGCTGATCCCGGCTGAGCAGCCGAGCCAGGTGATCACGGTGCCGGGCAGCGGACAGACCATCCTTTATGGCAAGCGCGAACAGCTCAGCCTGAATGCCTCGGTCAAGCTGTCGCGCTACTGGTCGGTTGTCGGCACCGAAACGCTAAACCTGACCAACTCTACCAACATCGTGAACGGGGTCAGCACCCCGCAATCGAACAACCAAAGTCTGCAAGCCAGTCTCTCCGCGATTTATCAGGACGAGTGCATGGGGTTCATTACCACCGTGTCGCAATCGGGAATCCGCAATGGCGATGTGACCCCGGGCTATGCCGTGCTGCTCAGCGTGGTGTTCAAGAACATCGGCGAGATCGGCGGCAATGTGTTCTCGGCCTCGGGCAGCTGACCGCCTGCTTCAGTGGCGCCGGAACTTGTGCAAAACGACGCGGCGACAGCCGGTTTTACCACGTGTAGACTGCGACTGTTTCTGAGGCATTAAGGACCGATGATGCCGGCATTGCGTCTTACCAGCGCGCTGCTTTTGGCGATGGCAATGATTTGCACCGCCATTCCGGCACGACCGGCGACCCGTGCGCCTATGCAGCATGCCCCGAACGCGCCCGAGGCGCCGAGCGGGCCGATCCCCGAGATGCGCATCGCGGCGGTGGTCAATGACGAGGTGATATCGGTCTACGACCTGCTCTCGCGAATCCGCATGACCTTGCTGTCCTCGAACATCCCGGACACGCCGGAGACAAGACGCAAGATCGAGGGGCAAGTCCTTCGTTCGCTCGTCGATGAAAAGCTGCAATTACAGGAAGCGAAAAGGCAGAACGTCGTCGCGACCGATGACGAGATCAACGCCGCTTTGGCCCAGATTGAAAAACAAAACAACCTGCAGCCAGGCCAGCTCAATCAACTTCTCAAATCGCGCGGCATCGACCGCGCTTCATTGATCAGCCAGGTCACCGCATCGATCGTGTGGACGAAGCTGGTGCGGCGAAAAGCGGCCGAAACGGTCGAGATCTCGGACGACGAGGTCGACGCGGCGATGAAACGCCTCAAAGAGCACGCCAACGAGCCGCAAAGCCGGATTGCCGAGATCTTTCTCGCCGTCGACAATCCATCGCAGGATGCGGACGTGCGCGCGCTCGCCGAAAAGCTGACCCAACAGATGAAGCAGGGCGCACGCTTCTCGGCGGTCGCCCAGCAATTCTCGCAATCCGCAACGGCGGCAGTCGGCGGCGATATGGGATGGATGCGGCCGGACCAATTGCCGCCCGAACTCGCCGCAGCGGCGGCGCCGTTGAAGCCCGGCGAGTTGTCGGCCCCGATCCGCACCAATAACGGCTATTACCTGTTGTTGGTGCTCGATCGGCGCGGCGGCAACACCCCCGGCAAGACCGACACGATCTATGACGTCGTGCAGGTCGTCTTCCCGTTGCCGCCTAATGCCTCGAACGCGATGAAGGAACAGGCTGCGGCGGAGGCTATGAGCGTGCGTGAAAATGCCAAGAATTGCGCCGATTTTTTGCGGCTCGGGAAACAGAAGGCACCGCAATTTTCGAGCGAGGGTCAGGTCAACGCGAACAGCGTCGCGCCGCAGATGCGGGAGGTGTTGAGCAAGCTGTCCCCGAACGAAGCCACCCGCCCGATCCTTCAGCGTAACGGCATCGGCGTGGTCATGCTCTGCTCGAAAAAGACCGAGAGCGCACAAAAGAGCGGCGATCCGACACGCGAGGAGGTCTTTGATTCGCTGCTCCGCCAGAAGCTCGACACGGTGTCGCGGCAATATCTGCGCGATCTGCGCCGCGCCGCCTATGTCGATGTGAGGATATAGCTCGGATGACGCTTCCGCTCGCCTTGACGATGGGCGAGCCGGCCGGGATCGGCGGCGAGCTCGCCCTCCAAGCGTGGCTGCGCCGTCGAGAGGGCATCCCGGCATTCTATCTGATCGACGATCCGGGCCGTTTGCGGCGGCTGGCGCTGTCACTCGGCTGGAATGTGCCGCTACGGCTCATCGACAAGCCGGAGCAGGCGCAGGCGTTATTCACGCAAGCGCTGCCCGTGATGCCGGTCGGCGGGACCGTGCGCGCGGCACCGGGCCATCCCGAAATCGAGGATCAACGGCTCGTGCTCGGCGCAATCGAGACTGCCGTCGCGCATGTTCGCGCGGGTCGCGCTGCCGCGTTGGTCACCAACCCGATCAACAAGGATGCCTTATATCGCGGCGGCTTCCACCATCCTGGGCATACCGAGTTTCTGGCCGAGTTGGCGGGATCGCGCGAGCCGGCGGTGATGATGCTGGCGGGACACGACCTGCGCGTCGTGCCCGTGACGATCCACCTCGCGCTGCGTCAGGCGGTTGATGCGCTCACCACAGCGGCGATCGTCCATGCCGGGCAGGTGACCGACGCCGCGCTGCGCCGCGATTTCGGGGTCGCCGAGCCGGTGATCGCCGTTGCCGGGCTCAATCCGCATGCCGGAGAGGCCGGCGGGCTTGGCCGTGAAGACATCGACATCGTCGCGCCCGCCATCGCTGAGTTGCGCGCTGCAGGAATCGATGCCAGAGGACCGCTCGCCGCCGACACGATGTTTCATGCGGCGGCGCGGCGCGGCTATGACGCCGCGCTGTGCATGTATCACGACCAGGCGTTGATCCCGATCAAGACGCTCGACTTCGACGGCGCCGTCAATGTCACGCTCGGCCTGCCGTTTATCCGCACTTCGCCCGATCACGGCACCGCGTTCGACATTGCCGGCAAGGGCACGGCGCGGCCCGACAGCCTGATCGCGGCGCTGCGCCTCGCCGCCGAGATGGCGGCGCGTCGCCATTAGTCTCAGGGCGCAAGCGCTGAACGCGACTACGCCCGGCCTCCCGCCGCTGCGGGACGTGATCGCCCGACATGGCATCGCGGCGCGCAGGAGCCTCGGCCAGAATTTCCTGCTCGATCTCAACCTCACCGCCCGCATCGCGCGCGCGGCAGGACCGCTGGGCACCGGAACGACAATCGAAATAGGCCCCGGTCCGGGCGGACTGACCCGTGCGCTGCTGGCCGAAGGCGCCGGCCATGTCGTCGCGATCGAGCGCGACCCGCGCTGCATCGCCGCGCTTGGAGATATCGCCGCCGCCTATCCCGGCCGGCTGACGGTCATCGAAGCGGACGCGCTGGCGATTGATCCCATTCTGGTGAGCGATGCGCCGCGGCGCATCGTCGCAAACCTGCCCTACAACATCGCCACCGGGCTGCTGTTGCGCTGGCTCGATCGGATCGACCACTACGAAAGCCTGACGCTCATGTTCCAGCGCGAGGTCGCGGAGCGGCTGGTCGCAGCGCCGCGCAGTTCCGCATACGGCCGGCTCTCAATCCTAACGCAGTGGCTGTGCGAGGCACGCATCCTGTTCGACGTTCCGCCGCGCGCGTTTACCCCGCCGCCAAAGGTGACATCGAGCGTCATCCGCCTTGTGCCGCGCCCGACACCGCTTGCGAAAGCCGACAAGACGGTGCTCGAACGCGTGACTGGTGCGGCGTTCGGCCAACGCCGCAAGATGTTGCGGTCGAGCCTCAAGTCGCTGGGCGTACCGGTGGAGCCTTTGCTCGCCGCCGGTGACATTTCCGGAACCGCGCGCGCCGAAGAATTGTCGATCGCCCAGTTTTGCGCGCTCGCCCGCGCGGTCGGCAACGCTACTGATAAATTCGCACCGATCGGCGATAAGACTGGCCGTCCAGGTCGAGAATGACCGGGTAATAGCCCGAGTGGACGATCGGGATTTGCGCTACAGGCAGGAACAGCACGTGACTGAGGCCAGCAGGTTTGACGACTTCGGGAAGGTCGAAGCGGTGCAATTCATTGCCCAACGGGTCGACGATTCGGTGCGCCGCCCGGAACCGTCCCTCGCCGTCCTTGAGGACAAAGACAAAGGTGAGGTTGACGCCGGCCGGCAGTTTCGCGGCCGGGTCGATCTTGACCTCGTGCGTCGGGTAATACCCGGCGATGTCGAGCTTGCCGTCTGGCGTCTGGCGGATCGCGTCGCAGACGAAAAAGTCGATATTCGCGTCGGTCGGTAGTGGCATCTGCCAGGTTTCTCCCTTGCTCGACGCCTGTCAGCTGCCGCGCAGCCGCGTCACGAAATCGGCGAGGCCGGTTTGCCGATCCCGCCTGAGACGTTCGGCGGTCACGATCGCCTGAGCGTCCGCAACGCTGCGTTCGAGATCGTCGTTGACGATCACATAGGCGTATTCCGGCCAATGGCTCATCTCTTCCGACGATTTCGCCATGCGCTGGGCAACGACGGCGTCGCTGTCCTGCGCGCGGGTGCGCAACCGTCCCTCAAGCGCATCCTTGCTTGGCGGGAGCACAAAGATTGTCACGATGTCGCCGGGCATCTTGCCGCTGATCTGCTGGGTGCCTTGCCAATCGATGTCCGTGACAACGTCCCGCCCATCGGCGAGCGCGGTCTCGATCGGCGCCTGTGGCGTGCCATAGGAATTGCCGAAGACTGTCGCGTGCTCAAGCAGCGCGTCCTCGGCGACCATGCGCTCGAAGGTGGCCTGATCGATGAAAATGTAATCGCGGCCGTCGATTTCGCTGGGGCGGCGCGGCCGTGTCGTCACCGAGACCGACAACGACAGTGACGGATCGCGTTCAAGGAGACGCCGCGTGATCGTCGTCTTGCCGGCGCCCGAGGGCGATGACAGCACGAGCAGAAAACCGCGCCGGCGGATCATCGGAGGCGTGACCGCTGTCGCGGTCATTCGAGGTTCTGGACCTGCTCGCGGAATTGCTCAACCGCGACTTTGAGCGAAAGGCCGATCCGCGTCAGCTCGATATCGGCGGATTTCGAGCACAGCGTGTTGGCTTCTCGGTTCAATTCCTGACAGAGAAAATCGAGTTGTCGACCGACTCCCTCGCCTTTGTGCAGCAACGCCCCCGCCTGTGCGATATGCGCGCGCAGACGATCGAGTTCCTCGCGGATGTCGCCGCGCGACACCAGCAGCGCCAGTTCCTGCGCGACCCTGTCTTGCGGCATCCCGGGCACCAGATCGCCTAACGCGGCGAGCGATTGCTGGAGCCGCGCACGCAAGGCCTCGGGCTGCGCCGCGGCACAGGCCGAGGCCGCGGCGACCAGCTCCGCCAGTTCCGCCAATTGCGTTGTGAGCACAGCGTCGAGCCGTGCTCCCTCCTCGTCGCGCGCGAGGACCAAACGGTCGAGCACCAGACGCCAGGCGTCGAGCAGCGCGGCGCGGCGCGCCTCGATCACCTCATCGGACTCGTCTTCGACGGTCTCAATGACACCACGCAGCGCAATCAGGCCGTCCAGCCGCGGCGGCGCCGCCTCGACCTCGGCGGACAGGTCGTTCATCAAAGCGAGCACGCGGGACAGCATGTCGCGATTGATGCGGATGGTCGGCGGCGCGAGGCGATTGACCGTGAGATTGGCGGAGATCGAACCGCGCCGCATGCGCCGGCTCAGCTCGGCGCGCAGCGCCGCTTCAAGCCCGTCATAGCCGGGGGGCAGCCGCAGCCGCAGATCAAGAGAGCGGCCGTTGACGCTCTTTACCTCCCAAACCCACGAAACTCCCGCCGCCTCGCCATCGACCCGGGCAAAGCCAGTCATGCTCGAGACGCCCACCGCCGTCCGCCTCAGCGAACCACGCAGGGGTGGCCAGGGCTGGCCCGGCAATGTTGCTGGGGCCCGGAACCCTGATGCGCCGGTACGATCGGCGACGGCGGGGGATGGGCAGGCGCCGGCTCGGCTTCGGCCGCCGGGGCGTGCAAATAGGTCGCAACGTTACGGTTGTGCTCGGCCAGGGTCTTTGCAAAGACATGCCCACCCGCGCCGTCGGCGACGAAATACAAATCGTCGGTGTGTTCGGGCCGAACCGCGTCATGCAGCGATGCCTTGCCAGGATTGCAAATCGGACCCGGCGGCAGCCCCTTCACCAAATAGGTATTGTAAGGCGAGTTGACCTGCAGATCCGCGTGGGTCAGCGGACCATCAAATTTCGTCGTGCCGTTCCCGCCCATCGCGAAACGCACGGTCGGGTCGGATTGCAGCCGCATACCAAGCCGCAAGCGATTGAGAAACACGGCGGCGATATGCGCCCGCTCGTCATCTCTGCTGGCTTCCTTTTCGAGTATCGAAGCCAGGACCAGCGCTTCCTGCGGGCTGGCAAGCTGGAGATCGCTGCGCCGCTCCGCCCAGGCGGCGGCAAGCGCCTCTTGCATCGCCTGTTCCATGCGCTCGATGACGCTCTCGCGGGTGTCACCGCGGCTGTAGACATAGGTCTCGGGCAGCAGCGCGCCTTCCGGCGGCACCGGACCGGTATCCCCAGTCAAAAGCGGCGCCTCGCGCACCAGCGCGATCACCTCGGCGCTGGTCAGGCCCTCGCGGATCGTCAGCTTGTGTTTGACGGTCTTGCCGCTGGCGATGATGTCCATGACCTGGACCGCGCTCGCGCCTGCCGGAAATTCGTATTCGCCGGCCTTGAGCGCGCTGCCGCGGCCGGTGAGTTCCGCGGCCACCTTGAAGGTCAGCGGGTGGCGGATCACCCCATCCGAGGCGAGAAGCTCGGATATGCTGGAAATGCCGGTATGCGCGGGAATCTCCACGGTGCGTGCGTCGGCCAGCGGCCCCGGTTGGTTCACATCCTGATAGGTCCAATAGCCAAGCCCCGCCACGCCGGCGACGATCACCAGTGCGGTGAGAAAGCACCCGATCAACATGCGGATAAAGGCCAGCACGGCTCGGCGTCCGCCGGTCGTCGCGCCTACCCGGCGCGTTCGGGATGGGCGAAGATCAGCGAGGCATTGGTGCCGCCGAAACCGAACGAGTTCGACAACACGTAGTCGACCTTGCGTTCCTTGGCGGTCTTGGCGACGAGGTCGATGTCGCAGGCCGGGGACGGATTGTCGAGGTTGAGCGTCGGCGGGACGACGCGGTCGCGCATCGCCAGGATCGAGAAGATCGCCTCGACGGTCCCGGCAGCGCCAAGCAAGTGGCCAATCGCCGATTTGGTAGAGGACATCGCCAATTTATAGGCGTGATCGCCAAACAGCCGCTTCACCGCGCCCAACTCGATCTCGTCGCCCAACGGCGTCGAGGTGCCGTGGGCATTGATGTAATCGATCTTTTCCGGCGGGAGTTCCGCGCGCCGCAACGCGTTGCGCATCGAGCGAAACGCGCCGTTGCCATCTTCCGACGGCGCGGTCAGGTGATACGCATCGCCCGACATGCCGTAGCCGATCACCTCGGCGTAGATCTTCGCGCCGCGTTTTTTGGCGTGCTCATATTCTTCGAGCACAAGGATGCCGGAGCCCTCGCCCATGACGAAACCGTCGCGGTCCTGGTCCCAGGGACGCGACGCGCGCGGCGGATCGTCGTTGAAATTGGTCGACAAGGCCCTTGCCGCAGCAAATCCCGCGAGGCCCAGCCGGCAAACCGCGGCCTCGGCCCCGCCGCAAACCATCACATCAGCGTCGTCGAGCATGATGAGCCGCGCCGCGTCACCGATCGCATGCGCGCCGGTTGAGCAGGCGGTGACCACGGCGTGGTTTGGCCCCTTGAAGCCATAGCGAATCGAGACGTTACCTGACGCGAGATTGATCAGATTGGCCGGGATGAAGAAGGGACTGATGCGCCGCGGCCCCTTGTCCTGCAAGGTGATCGCGCCTTCGGTAATACCCGGAAGCCCGCCGATACCCGAGCCAATCATGCAGCCGGTGCGCTCGAGCTCCTCCTCGTCGTCGGGGGTCCAGCCGGCATCCTCCACCGCCATCGCCGCAGCAGCCATGGCGAAGACGATAAACCGGTCCATCCGCCGCTGATCCTTGGTCGGAACCCAGTCGTCGGCGTTGAAAAGGCCGGACTCCTTGTCACCGAGCGGCACTTGCGCGGCAATCCGTGCCGGCAGGTCCGACACGTCAAAAGACTGGATCGCGCGGATCCCAGACTCGCCGTTGACCAGCTTTTTCCAGACCCGTTCGATACCGATCCCAAGCGGGGTCACAAGCCCCATACCCGTGACGACGACACGCCTCATCAAATCGCGCCCTATGGCCGCATGCAATCGGCCAACTCAGCCGTGGGCTTCGATAAAGCTGACCGCGTCCTTGACGGTAACGATTTTTTCTGCGGCATCGTCGGGTATCTCGCAGCCGAATTCCTCTTCGAACGCCATGACCAGCTCGACCGTATCGAGACTGTCGGCGCCCAAATCGTCGATGAAGCTGGCGTTCTCAGTCACTTTGGACTCTTCGACGCCCAGGTGTTCGACGACGATCTTCTTCACTCGGTCAGCGACATCACTCATTCGTATTGTCCCTCAATGGCTGATTGGTGCTCTCGACTAAAGCGCGTGCGCGTATCCGGGGGATCAGCCGTTATTGTCGCGCTATCGCGGCCGCATTGACGTGGCGGGTCACATAACATGAAACCGACTGGCGTGCCAATCAGCCAGCACCGCAGTAGCCACCGGTTATACCATGACCATGCCGCCGTTGACATGGATGGTTTGCCCGGTGACATAGCCGGCCTCAGCACTGGCGAGATAGACCGCCGCCGCCGCGACCTCCTCGGCCGTGCCGAAACGGCCCATCGGGATCGCCGCGACGCCACGCGCGCGCTGTTCGTCGGTAAGTTGGTCGGTCATCGCGGTCGCGATAAAGCCGGGCGCGATGCAATTCGCGGTGATGCCGCGCGTCGCCACCTCGGCGGCGACCGACTTCGTCATGCCGATGATCCCCGCCTTCGAGGCGGCGTAATTCGCCTGGCCCGGATTGCCGGCGACGCCGACCAGCGAGGTGATAGCGATGATCCGGCCATGACGCCGCCTCAGCATGCCGCGCAGCGCCGCCCGAATCAGGCGAAACCCGGCGGTGAGATTGACCTCCAGCACCGCCTGCCACTCCTCGTCGCGCATGCGTATCACGAGGCCATCGCGGGTGACGCCGGCGTTGCTCACGAGAATGTCGAGCCCGCCGAGTGCGGTCTCGGTCTCGCGCACCAGGCGTTCCGGCTCATCGGGTTGGGAGAGATCGGCGGTGAGGATTTGGGCGCGGTCGCCAAGCTCGGTAGCCAGCGCTTCGAGGACCGGCGCGCGCGTCCCCGCCAGCATCACGGTTGCGCCCTGGCCGTGGAGCGCCCGCGCGATGGCGCCGCCGATGCCGCCTGAAGCGCCGGTGACGAGCGCCTTTTGGCCGGTGAGATCGAACATCACAGCCGCTTCATCAGCGCTTCGGTTTCGGCGGCGGTGCCGACCGAGATCGCCGGCAATTCGCGGTCGATGCGCTTGACCAGCCCGGCCAGCACGCGGCCGGAACCGATTTCGACAATCTCCTCGACCTCGCGGGCCCTAAAAAGGAGTACGATTTCGCGCCAGCGCACCATGCGAATCACCTGCTCGACGAGCAACTCGCGGATCTCGTCGGGGTCGGTGGTCGGCGCGGCGGTAACATTGGCGACGATGGGAACGCGCGGCACCTGGAGCGTGATCTGCCCGAGCGCCTCTTCCATGATCTCGGCGGCGGGCGCCATCAAGGGGCAATGAAAAGGTGCGCTCACCGGCAGCATGATCGAGCGCCGGGCGCCGCGCTCGGCGGCCAGTGCGACCGCCCGCTCGACCGCCGCGGCATTGCCGCTGACCACGATCTGCCCGGGACAATTGTCGTTGGCCACAACACAAACACCGTAGCGATGCGTGCCCTCGGCCACCTCGCGCGCCGCATCGATATCGAGCCCGAGCAGCGCCGCCATTGCCCCCTCACCCACCGGCACGGCCTTCTGCATGGCTTGGCCGCGCCGCTTGACCAGCCGCACCGCGTCGGCGACCGAAAATGTGCCGGCCGCAGCATTGGCCGAGTATTCCCCCAGCGAGTGCCCCGCGACATAAGCGACGTGTTTGGCGATATCGAAGCCGGCCTCGGCTTCAAGCACACGGACCACCGCAAGGCTCGCCGCGAGCAACGCGGGCTGGGCGTTTTCAGTGAGGGTGAGGTCGCTTTCCGGCCCTTCGAACATCAGACGTGAGAGGCGCTGCGACAAAGCGTCGTCGACCTCCTCGAACAGCAGCCTGGCCGGCGCAAAGGCCGCGGCGAGGTCGCGGCCCATGCCGGGCTGCTGCGATCCCTGGCCGGGAAAAACAAAGGCTCGTTTCATCGTGAGGCGCATCCCCCTTGGCGCCCGTCATAGACTCGTCATCAATGGTGTCAAGCCGCCGTGGTCTGAAAGACCTATTGGCACATCCGCAGATTGTCGCGCTCGGCCTCGTAGTCGGTCATCGCCTTGTGGAGGATGTTGTCCGGCGGCAGCGCCTGCAGCGCGGCCTGAATTTTCTTCTCGGTCGCATCGTCATAGGCGACCGGCACTGGGCAACGGGCGACCATATGCGGCCCCATCGGCTTGCTGATCTCCGCGGGCGCATCGGTGGCGGCGGCGTCGGTTTTCTTGCCCATGCCGAGCCAGCCTCCGCCGCCGCATCCCGTAACCAGCGCCGCCATGGCGAGAGCCATAGCTCCCCGAAGCCGCATTTATCCCCCGCTTCGCGCGTTTGCCGCACGATGCCGGGCGGCCTTCGGCCGATCAAGCCGGTTCGCTTGGGTGCGGCCTCAAGTAGCGGGCGGTGACGCTGGGGCCGGAACCGTCCAGGTGCAGCCGATCCCCGCCGCCGTCGAGGCTTTCGCGGCTTCGCCGGCGGCTGTGGGGTCGCCGGCAGCGGCGGCGACGGCGCTGGCCAGATTGGCCGCCGACTGCGCCCCGCACATCGCCTGCTGCGTCGCCGTCAGAATCACCCGCGCATCGGATTGCACGGTCGCCGCGTTCGGAGAGCCGATCCCGCTGCAGGCCCCCAGCGCGGTGCTTAACATCACGGCGAGCAGGATCATCTGTATGACGCCGCGCTCCTTGAGGAGCAGCGCGGCGAGCCCGCAGCCCGCGGCGAGAAACTGCGCAAGCTGCCCGAGATCGCTATCGGAAAAATGGATTCCGGCCAGCGCCAGAATGGCGCCGATACCGGCGTAGCTCGACGGTTCGCTGAACCGGGCGAGGATAAACGCGACCAATGGCATGACGACTCCTTTCACAAAAAAGCCGCCCGCTGGCGGCTTGAGGAAGAATTGGAAAATGGGCGGGCTGGTTCCTGATCAGCCGATGGCCGTGACCGCGCGTCACGCCTCGGCAGCGCGTCGCCGATAGGCCGTAGCGAGCTTGCCGTCATAGTCGTTTTCGGCTTCGCCCGGACCGTTGTAGCGCAACGCGAATTGCGTCCAATCATGCGCCGCGAGAAAGCGCGCGAGGTCCTCGTGCGCGCAGAAAGCGGCAAAAGCCGCGAGCTGCGCGCCCTCGCTTTCGCACATTGCCGCGACATAGGCCTCGACCGAGGCGAAGCCGCATTCGGCGAAGTTCATCCCGATGATTTGGAACATGCCCCAGCTCGCCGATTGCAGCGCCGCGGCGCGATCGAGCGAGATGGCCTCGGCGAGCCGCTCGTATTGATGAGCGCCCGCCGCGCCGTAGAGCGCGCGGTTCCAGCGCGGCGATGACACGTTGGGATGGGTTGCATCCCAGCGATGCCGCGTCAGCCGGCCAAAGATATGCGCCTCAAAGAGGATTTTCGGCCGCTTGTCGGGCAGAAACCCGCCGCCGGCGCTTTCGATGTCGCATACCGCCCAGATGGCCGCGGGCTCGCAATGCAGCCGATTGGCCGCCGCGACAATATCCTGGGGTTCGAGCGGCGTTGCCGCGCCCGTGAATTCCATGTCTTCAATCCTCCGGTTGGCGGATCCCGGCTAGCGCCGGTTCTCCTTTTGCACGAGTTCGGTGCGCAGCCCGCCGATCGCCTCCATGACCTGAGCGAGCGCGGCGCGCATCTCGGCCTGGAATTGCCGGTCATCGCGGCGGCGGTCGTCCAGCTCGCGCTCGGCCTCGGTGAGCCGCGCTTCGTGCGCGGCCAGCGCGACACGGTACTCGACGCGCTCCGTATCGAGGTCGCCGCGCAGGTTGAGATAACCGGCGAGAATGCCGCCGCCGCCGGTGATCAAGACAACCGCGGCCTGCAGCAGATGCCCGAGCGTAATATCGGGGCTGAAATGCGGGTGCAGCATGCCGATGAAGCGCGCCGTCACGACAGCACGCACCACTGAGTGCCGCCGATAAAGACCACCGTGAGCGCGGCGTAGAGCGAGCTGAGCGAAGTCGAGGCGGCGCCGTCGATCGTCTGCCCCGCAGGCGCGGCGACCGTCATCGCGAAGCTGCCGCTTGCCGCCAGATATTTGAAACGGTGCTGCTCGCCGACAAGCGGGCTCGACGGCAGGGTGAATGTCGTCACCGCCGGGGTGCCGGGCATCCAGGCGATCACATCGTCGGTAGTGGCGACGCTTTGCGCACCGGTGCCGGTGACGGTGCGAACGTTGAGCCGCGGGCGGATCACCCAGCCGCCGGTGGTGACGCCGTCCTGAGCCTGAAGGCTCCAATCGTCGGTGTTGAGTACGAGTTCGCCGGTCGGACCGGTATAGGAGGCGATTTGGGACGTGCTGCCGCGCGCCCACTGAACCTGGGTGTGGGACAAGATAGAGGCTCCATTTGAGGGGCGGCCGGGCGCGCGAACGCGTCGCCGCCCGGAATCACCGATGCTGGTTAAGTCAGGGTGCCGAGATTGATGTCAGCGCCGATGGATGCGGTGATCGAGGCGAGATCGGCCTGGGCGGCAATACTGGTCCCGACAAGACCCCAATCCTGGTCGACGCCCATCGCCAGCGTGGCAAGCACATTGACCGAGGCGCCGCCAGTGCCGAGCAGCGTGTGGGCATAGGCCGAGACGCTTGCCAAATCCTGCAATGCCTGCCCGAAAATGTTGAAGCCTGGCAGCTTCACATACATCGTTTCTCCGATAAAACTCGCCGGATACGCATAGCGGAACAGCGACGGGTCGTTTGGCCCGAAACGCGTGAAAGCTGAACCCGAGGCATGCGCCGCGATCGCCGTGCCGTAGGCACCGCGCCGCAGATAGGTCAGAGCGTATTGATAGCTCGCGGTGAGCGTGGCGGTTTCGTATGACACCAACTCGCCATCGCAATAACAAAGGGTCACGTAATTGTCGGCGTCGGCTTGCGTCCCTGACAAAAGCTGTCCGTGGGATTGGGTCAGGTCGACCGCGAGCGCGTCGCCGGTATCGGGATCGGCGGCCGCGGGCAGAGCCGCCGTCAGCACGCCGCGCCGGGGCCCGCGATAGATCGTTCCAGCAAAGCCGTAGTGACTGCCGTCGGTGGAAATCCACACCTGGCATCCGCCCCAATCCGCACCGCCGGTCGCGATGACCCAGACGTCGACCGAGCCGCCGGTCAAGGCCGCCGGGGGCTCGAAAATGACCGGCGGATTGGTATCACCAGGATCGACGAAGGGGTCGAGCGCCGCGCCCGCCGTCGCCTGCTTCGCATGCAGCGCGGCCGTGCCGACTCCGATCGGGGCAATCGTCCCGGTCACGGCGTCACTCCGGGGATTTCTTCGGCGGTGATCGTCAGTTCGCCGTTGTCATCCTCGTCGATCTGCATGATCCGCACGGGCGCCGCGTTCAAGCCCAGCGTTGCGTCGGTGAGCAGCACGATGTCCATCGGTTCCAGCAGCGCATACTTCCAGCCCAGCTTGAATGTGCAGGTATTGCGCACGTACAACCGGCGCTGCAGCATCAACTGGGCCGAGATCGCAGCCGAAATCGGATTGGTGAAGGCGTGCGCCTGGATCGACGCCGCCGTTCGCAGCCCGTAAAGATCGATCATTCCCTGGTCGAAAACGGCGATGATCTGCGGGTTGTAGCTGTTGCTCGCGTCCATGTACTCGACCGATAGCCAGTTCACCGCCTGCGCCGGGTCGCTTCGCGTCATCAGTACGGGATCGGTCGAGCCCGAGTCACCGCCGTTTGACCACGGCAGAAAATCGTCGTCGCCGAGACTGTATTGCCAGGTCAGGTCCGGCGTCCAACTGGTGCCGTTAGCCGACAGCGCCTGATCGCCGTAAGGGATGATCTTGAGCAGCGTGCCCGACCACACCACCGCCGACACGCTGAGCTCGGCGAGTTCTTCAAGCCAGCGCGCGGCCGGTTGCTGCTTATCGAGCAGCAATGACATGGCAAGTTGCGCCGATTGACAATAAGTTCCCCAATCGCTCAAGGTCCCCGATACATCGAGATTGGCCGCAGGAAACCCGGCCCCATAACGCGCGTTGGTCAACAGATCGGCAACGATCTGGTCTGGACGCGCATCGTTCGGGAAATCGGGGCCGGCGGTGCCCCGCGCAAAACCGCTGATCTCGAACGAGATGTCGGGAAGCGCCGAGGATGAACCCAAATTCAGCGGTGTGCCGGTCACATAGCATGTGCCCGAATAGGCGATCACCGGCTGGTTCACGTCCGAACTGGCGAAGACCGGATCGGGCGCCTGCCCGTCATTGCCCGCATACCCGTTGAGTCCGACCGAAGCGAGACCATCGGCGATGCCGCCATTCGCCCAGATGCGGTTGTTGCCGCCGCTGCCGTAGGTGGAGCCGGTAAAGCTGACCGGCCCCTGGCAAATGCCAAAGGCGACATCGACGGAGAATTGCTGATTGGCACCCTTCTTCCCACCGCTGCCGCCAAGCCCCTTGCCGCCGCCCGCGCTGCCGCCGCTGCTCTGCCCCTGGAAATTCCAAAATTCGAGCAGGTTCACCGGCACCCGTTGGGTTCCGTAACAAACGAAAAGCGGGCTGCCGGCCTGACTCGTGTTGTAGCGCAGCGAGCCGAGCGTCGGGTTGCTGAACGCGTTGACGAACGGCGTCGGCCCGCCGCCCTTCCCCGCCGGTGCCAGATCAGTCATCGATGACTCCGAAAAAGCGCACTTCTCGATCTGCGAGCGGGTTCAGCGTCGCATCACCCCACACCACGCCCCGCCGCCAGTAGGCATGAATGAGGCGCGGCCATTCGATGACGATCGCCCCATGCGAAAACGTGCGCCCGAACTGGAAGACGGCGACATCACCGGGAGCCGGCGGACCGGCCAACTCACGTGCATGCGGCATCAGCTTTTCGAGATACCGCTCGGCATCGCGATGCAGGTGCCAGTCGGGCGGGTAGTAGCCAGGATCGACATAGGGCACCAGCCCGCAGCGGTGATAGACTTCGGCGAGCAGCATCGCGCAATCGACCCCGCCCCCCTTCACCCGTCCCTGGTGATGAAACGGCGTACCGAGCCAGGTTTCTGCCTCGGCCACCACCGCACCGCGCGCGTCCATCGCTACACCGCCAATTCGGGCGGCGGGATGTAGGGGAAGCCGCCGAAATGGCTGAGATTGTCGAAAATGTTCTGGCAGGACGCCAGCGTGTGGTCGCAGCCCGGCAACAGCTGGAACGCATCGCCGACGGCGACCGTTTCGAGCCACGCCTTCAGCAGCGAGATTTGGCCACCGGCGATGTGCGTGATCGTGCGGCTCTGTCCGGCATTGGCGCCGCCAGTCGCGATGATCGTGCCCTGATCAAACAAGGTCGCAGGTGACGACGACAGCGTGGTAACGATGGCCGCCTGGGTCGATCCCGCCTGCGCGGTGATGGTGGCGGCGAGGCTCGCGCGGTTGAAGCTGCACATCGCGTCACCAAAAACATGCGTGCAGGCCGCCTGATAGAGCCGGCGCGGCATCTGCTGCTGCGCCAGCAGGTTCAGCAACGACTTGACCTTCATCTCGATCTTGCTGCGTCCGACATCGGTCTCGGCGACGCGGCCGTAAAACCAAACGATCGCGCCGAGGCTGCTTGCGGGCGCACCGGAACCATGCGGCTGGGGCGGCGCGAACAAGCGGTCGAGTTCAACGGTCACGCCGTCGAATTGCCCGACCCGCACCGCGTCGGCAAACCTCATAGAGCCAACTTGGTCTTCGGCGCCGGCAAGGATCGTGATGTCCAATTCGGTCGGCTCGATGCCGATCTTGGTCGAGACAGACGACCGCTCGAAGCGCGGCCCGAGCGCGAAGCTGGTATAGCCGGTCGGGTTGTAATTGAGGCTGCCGACGGGGAACGCCGTGCCGGGAATTGTGAGCGGCGTCGTCCAGCCGGAGTAGCGCAACACCAAGCCGTTCGGCAGCGCAAAACTGTAAAGACCGATGACGACAAAAGTGTCGTTGGCGGCGAGATAATCTCGCAACGCGGTGGAAGCGGGTCTCATGTAGAGCCTCTTTGTGCTGGCATCATTCCGGTGCGGCGGCACGGCGGCAAAAAACGCAAATGACAAAACTGGCGCGTTAGACGAAGACCGATTGCAACTGCACCTGCTTGAGCGCCCAGAGCTGGTACATAAAGTTCTCGAACTCCGCCGTGTCGTCGGCGAAGCGGACGCGGAAGAAATAAGTGAAATCGGCCGTGATCAGTTGGCCGGCGGGTGGTGGGTTGGTGAACGTCACCAGACCGGTCGCGGGATCGATTGTGTAACCCGAGGCGCCTTGCCGGACCCCATTGAAATAGATCGCGGAAACGACATTGGGGGCGGTGATCGGCTCGCCGAAGCCGCCGCTTGGCAGCGCGACCCCCATCGTCCGCACCAGTTGGAAGACCGTGCTGCTTCCATCACCGGTGCCAATCGCCTGCGCACTCACTACGTCGTCTGTCGGATCGTCGAACAGGAACGGTTGGAACGCGCCCTGCTGCTGCAGGAAAAATCCCGCCAGCGTCCGCAGCTCGTCATAGCCGGTGCCAGGGCCGCTTGCCGCGCGGGTATCGTGGGCATCCCGCAGCAACGAATAGGTCAGCGTCCAGGTCCAGATCGGGTTCGGCTGATCAACGACGCGCAACTCGCGGCCCGAAACGGCGCGCTGAATGCGCGTCGCGAAGCGCGGCGTTTTGCTGACGCTCCAGCCCAGGCCCGGCAGCGCAGGAAAAATCGCGGTCATGCAGATCCCTAAAAGCTGCGCGGAGTCAGCGCGTTCTGGCGGAACAGGTCGCGCAGCGCCCCGGCATTGCTGCGCAGGTTGTCACGAAACCAGCGGCTGACCGCCGGCGCATCGGCCGGTCCGTGGAAATGCGCGTGAAAATGCGCGTCACCCGCGCCGCCGCCGGCGATCATGCCTTGCAACCCCTGCGAAATGTCCGCCGGCAGCACCATCTCGCGGGCGTGCAGCAGTGCCGGCGTCGCGCCAGCGAAATTCGGCAGCGCCCAGCCGCCCGCCGCCGATGGCACGATGCCGCCGTCGCCAAACGCGAACAGGCCGCCAAGCCACGAGAAGAACCCGCCGCCGCTTGCGGCCGTACCGGCCGCGGCCGCACCGCCGGCCAGCGACGCACCCGCGCTGGTTCCGCTCGCCGCCGTCGCGCCGGTGAGCGCAGCCGTCAAAGCCGCCATTGCCGAGGTCGAGGCGCCGAGCGCCGTGGTGTTCGCCACGATCGACGCGGCTTGCGCCGTGGCGTTAACGGCACCGGACCCAGCAAACAGCCCGCTGCCGAAGAGGCCGCCGGGCTGGCCGAACCCCAGCAGCGCGGTAACGCCGGCGCCGAGGCCGCTCGCACCGGTGGACTGGGCGGCACTAACGGCCCCCGACACGGCGCCACCGGCGAGCGACGCCAATCCTGATGCGGCCCATTTCGCCGCCATCGTCTCGACCTCGTCGAGAAAGAAGGTTTCCACATCCTGGATCACGCGCGTCATCCCCTTGGCCCAGCTGGTCTGCCCGGTGAGGATCTCGTTAAAGCTGCGCTGCACCGAACTGCCCACCCGGTCGAACGCCCGCTCATAGGATTGCGCGACACGGTCGGACTCGCGGCGGGCGGCATCGGCCATCTGGCGGTATTCGTTGCTGGTCTGCGCCACATAGCGCGGCTCGGCCTGCTGCATCATCGCGATCGCGGTCTCACGGTCCGCCAGCGTGGCGGCATCATTGTCGATGACGGCCTGCAGCCGCTCTTGTTCGTGCTGGAAGACCTGTGCGGAATAGTCGATGTCAAAGCCAAGCGCCTGCTGCAGCGTCAGCTGCTTGCTATCGACAAGGACCTGCATGCCGTTCTTGAACGCGGCGACGTAATCCGCGTTGGCCCGCTGCATCGCTCGGGTCGCGGTGAGCGTCCCTTGCAGCAGTTCCTGGATGAATTCCTGCTGCGCCTGGCTTGCCTGCGCCGACGCGCCTTGCATCGCGGCAAACGACGAACCGAGCTCGGCGGTTTTCGCCCTCAGCCGATCGAGCGCGTCGATCGCTTCGTCGGCATTGGCGCCGACGTTGATCTGAACCGTATCCGCCATGGTTTACCTCGCGCATCGGGTGCGCGCCCGCCGGCACGCTCCAACTAGGGGGCGTCACTTATTCGATGGTGATGATGGAGACGGCAAAGGCCGGGCTGCGCCGCAGGAAACGTCCGGGCACATCGGGCGGGCCGAACCACTCCGCGACATGATGCAAACTGAACAGCGCGCCACAAAATGGCAGTTTCGGCGTATCCACGACGCGGCGGCTTTGTGCAAAGCTGCCATGCTGCTCGCTGTCGACCTTGCCGGTTTCGTGCGGCTTGATGTCGTTCTCGTAAAACCGGTAGAGCGCCATCTTGTCGAGCTGCGGACAGCGTTTGCCCAGCACGACCGACGCCACATCGTAAAGACGGGTCCTGTCGTACTCGCTTTCGGTGTGCGCGAGATCAGGGCTCTCAGGCAGCACGACGGCTACCGACACCACTTCGTCGTTTGGAACGGGCGATGCCAAGGTCAACGTGATTTCGATCGGCTCGGTGTGCTTTGGCAGCTTGGCGTTGATGACGATCCGGCGATGTGCCGTCCGGCCATTGACGTCGCGCTCGTTGCGCCTGGCGATCTGTGCCGCGACCAGGTTCATGTCGAACCAGAACGCCGACCCCAGCGAGATCATGCAGGCGCGCAGATCGGTGTGGATGCAGCCGGCGTGGACCTCCTCGGGCGAAATCGTGACGTCCGATGCCGCCGACTGCCGTCCCGCGCCGAGGAGGCAAAGTGCCAACGCCACGGCGACGCCCCGCATTTCAATCTCCGTGCTATTCGCGCCGAAGGCTACAATCAGCTCCACGTTTCGCCAATCGCGCGCTGTTGCGTGCTTTCAGGGCTTCGATATCGAGCACGGGAGCCGGCATGCCGATCTCGCCGCTCGCGATGATCGCGAGCCCAGGCGGTGCCATCGCCGCGACATCGTCAAGGGTCGGCGACGACCTCGCGCCCGGCTTCCAACCTAGCATGCGCGCAATCACCTGAACCATCAGATGGACGGGCGGATTTTCAACCCAGTAGGCAAACACCTCCCCGGCCTCGCCGAGGGTCATGCCGTCGATCACTGCGTAGGAATAAGAACAGCCGGTGGCGAGGGCGCCGTAAATCGCGGCTAGGCGGTCGCGGCCGCCGCCACGCTCCCCGGCACCGGCTCGGCTTCCCCCGGTCCGCCGCTCCCCGGCCGGCTGAGCCCGGCCGCGCTGAGTATTACGGAAACCGCCGCGGTCACCTCATCCATCGTCGCTTCCATCTCGAGCACGGCGTCGAGCGTCAACTCCGGCATGGTGCGGGCGAGCCCTGCCTGGATCACCCGCGCCGCGGCATCGACGACCGCGCCGCCGGTCTTGCCCGACAGGTTGTCAAGCGCATCGAGCAGCGCACGCAATTGGCCGAGCTTGAGCGGCTCGATCGCAAACGAGCGGCCCCCAAGACTGATTGTCGCCTCGCTCATCGGCCTACTCCAACGTGCTCAGCGTGCCGATCGTCCCTGTCGCGTCGGCAAACGCGCTGAAATCGAACTGCTGGATCTCATAATCGTCGGTTTTGGTCGGCAGCGACAACTTGGTCGCCGTGCAGGCGTTGAGCACCAGCGCCAGCCCCGCCGGCACGCCGAGCGTCGATTTCTGGGTATAGAACGTCGCCTTGAAGGTCGGTGTAAACCCCATCAGCTGGTTGCTGATGACCAGCTTTTTCCCCGACGAGGTGGGTGCGTAAAGATACGACACAAGCACCGCGGCACTCGCATCGGCGGCGCTGAACGTATAGATGCCCGTCGCTAGGTTTACCGAATACTGGCCCGCCGCGGACGGCGTGGTGACGCGGGTAAATCGTTCGCCGGAATTCGCACCCGTCGCATAAAAGACACCGAGATCGTCGGAGAAATTCGCGGCATTCGCCACGGTCACCGTATAGCAGCCCGTTGACGAAGTGTGGGTTTGATCAGGCTGGATCATCGGCGATAACCATCACCGGGACGGCAAAGCCGTCATCGGATGCGACAACCAGGATCATCGCCGCAGTCTGCCCGGTGTAGGCG
>Ga0335085_10000315_pt1 | contig 144318 bp, 95 predicted proteins | sample Lox_Sample_45_FD_206712 | JGI IMG/M metagenome (GOLD analysis project Ga0335085, IMG submission 206712) | Soil microbial communities from Loxahatchee National Wildlife Refuge, Florida, United States - Lox_Sample_4.5 | ecosystem: Environmental > Terrestrial > Soil > Wetlands | place: USA...
GGTGTACACGGGGAAGGTTTCGGCCGGGCAGATTGTATTCACGATGGGGACGGAGGATGGGAGTTGGAGCACGGAGCTGACGGCAATGAAAAGCAGTGGTCAGTGATCAGTGGCCAGGGGTCAGAGAACAGGGAACAGAGAAAAGAGAAAAGAAACTGTGAGGCGTTGCGGGATTGATGAATAGAGCAATTTCGATCTGCGTGGTTGCTGCGGGCGTGGTGTTGCTGGGGGCGTGCGCAGTCAGCGCGCAGGGGCCGGCGAGGCCAACGCCGCATGTGAATGCGCCGCTGGGAAAGTTTGAGCGCTTTCCGGGAGATGGGACGGGCGCGTACAAGACGCATCACTATCGCGACTTGTTTGCGGAGCAAGGCCACTCGACAGCAGAATCGCACGCGAAGATCGAGAAAGCGTTTCAGCAACTATTCCATGGAGATGGGCAGGAAGAGCGCATCTATTTTGAGACCGGGGCAAATGAGAGCGGGACGCTGGCGTATGTGACGGATTGGGCGAACAACGATGCGCGCACCGAGGGCATGAGCTACGGGATGATGATCTGCGTGGAACTGAACAAGAAGCGCGAGTTCGACGCGATCTGGAACTGGGCTCATACATATATGTTGATCACCGATCCGAACGATCCATCGGTGGGGTATTTTGCGTGGTCGATGAATACGGATGGGACGCCGCGTTCGACCGGCGCCGCGCCGGATGGGGAAGAGTACTTCACGATGGCGCTGTATTTTGCAGCGCACCGGTGGGGAAACGGCAAGGGAATTTACAACTACCAGGCCGAAGCGGACAAGATATTGCGCGGGATGCGACATCACCCGGTGTTGACTGGGACGAGCCCGTTCCGGATTCATCCCGATGATCCGCCGTTTGTGATGCCGGATCATCCATGGCCCAGTTTGAACAATCACAGGGCGGAGGCGGAAGCCAAGGCGGCAGGCAAGCCGTGGCCGCCGCCGTATTACCGATTCCCGCGCGGGCCGCGGCAGGAAACGATTGGGCCGATGGTGGACGAGAGCCACTACATGATCAAGTTTGTGCCGGATTTGCCGGACGGGGTGACGGATGCGAGCTATCATCTGCCGGCCTTCTACGAATTGTGGGCGCGGTGGGGGCCGGTGGAGGATCGGGCATTCTGGGAAACGGCGGCGGATGTGAGCCGGGACTTTTTCAACCGCGTGACGGGGCCGGAGACGGGATTGACGCCGGATCGAAGCAATTTTGACGGAACAGAGGTAATGGGATTCGATGGGAAGCCGGTGCCGTTCATGGCCGACTCATGGCGCAGCGTGAGCAATTGGAGCGTGGATTATTCATGGTGGCACAAGGATGCGCGCGAGACGACGCTGAGCGACCGGTTGCAGAAATTCTTGTATGGGAAAGGCATTGACACATTCGTGAACCGGTACACGCTGGATGGGCAGCCGCTGTCGGAGACGCATTCGCCGGGCATGGTGGCGACGGCGGCTGTAGGCAGCCTGGCGGCGACGGGTGGGCCCACCTCGAAGGCGTTTGTTGATGCGCTATGGAAGATGCCGGTGCCTTCAGGCGAGCAACGATATTATGACGGGCTGCTGTATTTGATGAGCATGATGCATGTGAGTGGAGAGTTCAGAATCTACTAAAGGCGGGGACTAGGGATTAGGGACTAGGGAAAAGAGGAAAGAGGAAAGAGGAAAGAGGAAAGAGAAAAATACGTCGCGCTCAGGAGATTGGGCGCGGTTTGAGTTGGTCGCGGCGAGGCAATTGCGGCGCTTTAAAAATAGATTCTCAATACAGCGGTCTGTGAATTAGACTCATTGAGTCCGAATCAAAGCGGCTTCCCAACCGTAGAGCAGTCCGGAATCTGGCAGGGCTACTTTCGGCACTTCCCCCTGGATTATTGAGAAAACACGCGACCGTAAGGAGGTCACTATGAGCCTGTCTTCACCTGCTACTACAACTGCGTCCGCCTCGCCAAAGGCCGCTGGGCCGTCGCCGGAGCACATTCTGCAAACGGGATTTGGATTCTGGGCCTCGAAGACGCTGCTGAGCGCAGTGGAAATGGAAGTGTTCACCGAGCTGGCAAAGCACCCTGAGGACCTGGAAGAGCTGACAGGGCGATTGGGGTTGCATCCGCGCTCGGCGCGGGATTTCCTCGATGCGCTTGTGGCGCTGGGATTTCTAGAGCGCAGCAATGGGATCTATTCGAATACACCTTCGACGGATCTGTTCCTCGACAAGAAGAAGCCATCGTATATCGGTGGGATTCTGGAGATGTGCAACCACCGGTCGTATGGCCACTGGGACCATCTGACGGAAGGGCTGCGCACCGGTGTGCCGCAAAACGAGTTGCGGGGTGGAGGCGCGCCCGTGTTTGAGATGATTTACGCCGATCCAGCGCGGCTTAAAGAGTTTCTGAAAGCGATGAGCGGTGTGAGCCGCGGCGCCAACCTCGCAATTGCAGCCAAATTTCCGTGGGCGCAGTACAAGACGGTAGTCGATGCGGGGCCAGCGCAGGGCGATCTGCTGACGCAGGTACTGCTGAAGAACCAGCACCTTCTCGGCATCGGTTTCGATCTGCCGGAGGTGGGCCCGATTTTCGAGGAGTATGTCGAGGCGAACGGATTGAGCTCACGGCTGCAGTTCCAGGCAGGCAGCTTCTTCAACGAGCCGCTGCCAAGTGCGGACGTGATCATGATGGGGCACATTCTGCACGATTGGAATCTTGAGCAGAAGCGAATGCTGGTTGGCAAGGCATACGATGCATTGCCCAAGGGAGGCGCATTGCTGGTGTACGACGCGATTATCGACGATGACCGCTCGAAGAATGCGTTTGGCCTGATGATGAGCCTGCACATGATGATCGAGACTCCAGGCGGATTTGATTACACGGGTGCAGACTGCATGGGATGGATGCGCGAAGCGGGATTCAGGGAGACGCGCGTGGAGCACCTGGTGGGGCCGGATTCGATGGTGGTGGGGATCAAGTAAATTCTCGGCAAAGTGCCGTTCCGGTTTGAACGAGGACAAGATGCAAGAGGAGCAGGGAATAGGCGCGTCGGCGCAGCGCAAGTGTGCAGTGCGCCTGTTGCCACTGCTGGCCATTGGCTACGGGCTAGCCTTTATCGACCGCATCAATATCAGCTTTGCTTCGCTGCGCATGAACAGCGATCTGCATTTCAGCGCGACGGTCTATGGATTGGGCGCGGGACTTTTCTTCATAGGCTACGCACTGTGCGAGGTGCCGTCGAACCTGATGATGCTTCGCTTTGGCGCGCGGCGCTGGCTGGCGCGCATCATGATGACATGGGGGCTGCTGGCCACAGCCATGATGCTGGTGCGGACGCCGTGGGAGTTTTATACGGTGCGGCTGCTGCTGGGAATCGCGGAAGCAGGATTCTTTCCCGGCGTGGTTTATTACCTGACGCTATGGTTTCCGGCGCGCATGAGGGCGCGTGCGGTGAGCCGGTTTTATGTTTCGCTGCCGCTGGCGTCGGTGCTGATGGGATCGATCGCAGGCTGGCTCATGGGGTTGGATGGCCGACTCGGGTTGACGGGATGGCAGTGGCTGTTTCTTGCAGAGGGGATTCCGCCGGTTCTATTTGGCATGGTGATGTTGCGCATGCTGCCGGACGGTCCGGCGGATGTGCAGTGGCTTTCGCGGGAAGAGAAGGATTGGATCGCGCGCCAATTGGCATCGGAAGCCGCGCACGCTGAGCTTGGGAATGAGGCAGGCGTGCTGCGGGCGCTGCTTTCGCCGAAGGTGTGGACGATCGGGCTGTTCTTTTTCTGCGTCATCACATGCAGCTACGCATACGGATTTTCAGCGCCGGCCATATTGCAGATGGTGACGGGATGGAGCGTGGGCAGCGTTGGGTTGCTCGTGGCTGCGACGGGTGTGGCGGGAGCGGCGGCGATGATCCTGGGGGGCAACAGTTCCGATCGCTCCGGCGAACGCGCGCTGCACTGCATTGTTCCATGTTGCGTGATGGTCGCCGGCTATTTGGTGGCGAGCTTCGCTCATCCTGGATGGTTGGTGGTCGTGGCGCTGACGTGCGCATCGTCGGCATTTTATGGGCTGCTGGGGCCGGCGGTCGCGGTACCTACGGAGTTCCTGGCGGGGCGGGCAGCCGCGGCGGGTATTGCAGCGATGAACACGATCACGATGTTCGCCGGCTTTGTGGGGCCTGTGTGGATGGGGCGGATGAAGGACATCACAGGCAGCTATTGGGTGGGACTACGCGGATTGATTGTGCCGAGCCTGGTTGGGGCAGTGCTGATGTTTGCCCTGACGCGGAGCTTGGCGCGTGGGAAGGCGCGGACACGCGTGACGGCGCTGGCGGATGAGGTGGCGTGAAGGGGACTGATAGCGCGATTCCGTGGTTCCGGCTTCAGAGCGTGGCGGCGGCGGGGAGAATCTCGTCGACGTCGACCCACTGTGTGGGGTAGTTGCCTGTGTAGCAGGCGGTGCAGTAGCCCGTATTCTTCTCGTCGCGGACTGAACCGCGAAGCCCTTCCAGAGACAAGTACGCGAGCGAGTCGGCCTCGATGAAGCGGCGGATGTCTTCGATTGAGTTATTTGCGGCAATAAGTTCCTGCTTGCGCGGCGTGTCAACGCCGTAAAAACAGGGCGAAATGGTGGGCGGGCAACTGATGCGGAGATGGACTTCGGTTGCGCCGGCGCCGCGGACCATGCGCACAATTTTGCGGCTGGTAGTGCCGCGGATGATGGAGTCGTCAATGAGGATGACGCGCTTGCCCGCAAGGAGATTGTGTACGGGGTTGAGCTTGAGGCGGACGCCGAAATCGCGCACGCGCTGCTCCGGCTCAATAAAAGTGCGACCGACGTAGTGATTGCGAATGAGACCGAAACGGAACGGAATTCCCGCTTCTTCTGCGTAGCCGAGCGCAGCGGTAACGCCGGAGTCGGGGACGGGCACGACAACGTCGGCGGGTACGCCGGATTCGCGCGCCAGCTGGCGGCCCATCTGATCGCGCGACTCCTGCACCCAGCGGCCGAAGATGCGCGAGTCAGGGCGCGCGAAGTAGACGTGCTCGAAGATGCAGCTTGCCTGGGGTACGCCGGATGCGAACTGGCGGCTGGTGACGCCGTCATCGCTGGCCATGACGAGCTCGCCGGGAAGAACGTCGCGGATGAATTCGGCGCGAAGCAGATCGAAGGCGCAGGTTTCACTAGCGAAGACGATAGTGTCGTGACCGTCAGGGTGCTTGATGCGGCCCATGGAGAGCGGGCGAAAGCCGCGCGGATCGCGGGCGGCGAAGATGCGATCGCGCGTCATCATGACGATGGAGAAGGCGCCTTCGAGTTGCGAGAGGGAGTCTGCGATGGCGTCGACCAATGTGGAAGCCTGCGAGTGCGCGATGAGCTGGACGATGATTTCGGAGTCGGAAGTGGTTTGGAAGTAGGCGCCGTCGCGCTCGAGGCGTTCGCGCAGGTTGCCGAGATTCACCAGATTGCCGTTGTGTGCGATGGCGATGAGGCCCTTAGTGGATTCGACGCGGATGGGTTGCGCGTTCAGGAGGGCGGAGTCGCCGGTAGTGGAGTAGCGCGTGTGGCCGATGGCCATGCGACCGGGGAGCTTGGCGAGCACATCGTCAGTGAATATTTCGGAGACTAGGCCCATGCCCTTGATGTTGGCGAGATGATGGCCGTCGGCGGTGGCGATGCCGGCGGACTCCTGGCCGCGATGCTGCAGGGCGTAGAGGCCGAGATAGGCTTCGCGCGCGGCGTGGACGTGGTTGTGAATGGCGACCACGCCGCATTCTTCGTGGAGCTTGTCGCCGGAGGCGGCTGCGCGAGGGGTCAGGGAACAGGGATCAGGGATCGGGGAAAAAACAGATGCAGACCCTTGGTTTGGGCTGTTGCAGCGATCTCGCTCAGAGTGACAAGCTGCTTTGGAAAGCCGAAGTGATTCTGAGATGTCGGCGACGCCGGGGATGCCCTGGAAAAGCAGCTTTGTCACGCGGGGACCTCGTTCGAGAGATTGGCTTCCAGGGCGGCGGCCCAGAGACTACGAAGTTCAGCGAGTGGGGCGGAGATGAAGGTTTCGCCTTCGACTTTGATTTCGAGCTGATTGCCGCCAGTTGTTCCGATGCGCGCACAGAGGAAGTTGTAGTTCGCGGCAAGCTTGTCGATTTCGGAGACGATTCCGGGGTTAGCGGTCACAAGGACTGTGGAGGCAGGCTCAGCGAAGAGGCCGAAGAGCGGATGCGCGAGAAGCGAAGAATCCTGCTCAATGGCGGCGCCGATGCCTTTGGCGAACGCGGCCTGCGCGAGGGCGACGGCGATGCCGCCATCGGAGACATCGCGGGCAGAATGGATGAACTTGCTCCAGGCGAGGTCAGCGAGGAGTTTGTGCAGATCGGCTTCGGAATCGAGGTCGAGCGGCGGCGGTGTACCCCAGAGGCTGCTGAGGATGACTTTGGCGAATTCAGAAGAGCCGAAGGCGGTGAGGTTGGCTGCGACTTCGGCATCGGAGGCATCTTCGAGCGCGCGATCCCGCGGCTCGCGCTCAAGCGCAGGGAGCGGGTACTGGCTGATGGGCGGGGGATTGAGCGGGACCTTGAGATTGGGATCTGGCTCTTCGCCACGCGGTATCGGCCAGAGAAGAAGGATGGCATCTTTTTCGCGCTGGAAGTGCGCGGGGACGGCACGAGTTACGTCGTCGAGGATGCCGACGATGCCGAGGACGGGCGTGGGATAGATGCCTTCGCCGCGTGTCTCGTTATATAAGGATACGTTTCCGCCGGTGATGGGGGTGCCGAGCGTGCTGCAGGCCTCGGCGATTCCGTCGATGGCGGCGGAGAGCTGCGCCATGATTTCAGGCTTCTCGGGATTGCCGAAGTTGAGGCAGTTGGTAGCGGCAACAGGGGTCGCGCCACTCATCGCGACTTTGCGCGCGCATTCTGCGACAGCGTGCATGGCGCCAAGTCTGGGATCGAGATAGCACCAGCGGCCGTTGCCGTCGAGAGCCATGGAGAGGCCGCGTTCGTGTGGCTGTTCCTCGGGGGCTAAAGCCCCACTATCCTTGCCGCTCTTATCGGCGCGACTAAAGTCGTGCCCCGATACGAGACCTGCCGGTGCTTGTGTCTTCGTCCCCGAGTCTCTATTTCCTAATCCCTTAGTCCACGATTCCTGGTCCTTCTTTCCGGTGCCTTTGATGCGCATGACGCCGGCTTCAGCGCCTGGGCCGATGACGGTGTTGGTCTGCACCATGGAGTCGTATTGCTCGTGAACCCAGCGCTTGGAGCAGACGTTGGAACTGGAGAGAAGCTTCTTCAGGTCGGCGGTGAAATTGCGATCTTTCTCAAGTTCGGCGAGAGCTCCGGCGGGAGGATCGAGTGAGACGGGCGCCTTCCAGGCGCCGATGGGGCGATGGTAGAGCGGAGCGTCGTCGGTGAGCGACTGATTGGGAATGTCGGCGACGAGCACGCCATGATGATGAATGCGCAGGCGCGACTCAGGCTGGACGGCGCCAACGATTACGGCGTCGAGACCCCACTTGGAAAAGACGCGCAGGACCTCACCTTCACGGCCTTTTTCGGCGACGAGCAACATGCGCTCCTGGCTTTCGGAGAGCATGATTTCGTAGGCGGTCATGCCGGTTTCGCGCTGGGGAACGAGGTCGAGCTCGACGTCGAGGCCCACCCCGCCGCGCGCGCCCATTTCGCAGGTGGAGCAGGTAAGGCCGGCGGCGCCCATGTCCTGAATGCCGACGATGGCGCCGGTCTGCATGGCTTCAAGGCAGGCTTCGAGGAGAAGCTTCTCCATGAAAGGATCGCCTACCTGCACATTGGGGCGTTTCTGCTCGGAGCCCTCTTTAAACTCCTCGCTCGCCATGGTGGCGCCGTGGATGCCGTCGCGGCCGGTTTTGGCCCCAACATAAATGACCGGGTTACCGGTGCCGCTGGCCTTGGCGTAGAAGATCTCGTCTTTGCGGACGAGCCCGAGAGCGAAGGCATTGACGAGGGGGTTGCCGCTGTAGCAAGGCTCGAACTTGGTTTCGCCGCCGAGGTTGGGCACGCCGAAGCAGTTGCCATAGCCAGCGATGCCGCTGACGACGCCCTCGAGTATGGAGTGATTCCTGTGGATGAGTTCGCGTTCCGACTGGCCGGGCTCGATGGGACCGAAGCGGAGAGAGTCCATGACGGCGAGCGGGCGGGCGCCCATGGTGAAGATATCGCGCAGGATGCCGCCGACGCCGGTGGCCGCGCCCTGATAAGGCTCGATGTAGCTGGGGTGATTGTGCGATTCGATCTTGAAAGCACAGGCCCAGCCGTCGCCCACGTCGATGATGCCGGCGTTCTCGCCGGGTCCCTGGACGACGCGATCACTTTTGGTGGGCAGGCGCTTAAGGTGCACGCGGCTGGATTTGTAGGAGCAGTGCTCGCTCCACATCACGCTGTAGATTCCAAGTTCAGTAAGGGAAGGCGTGCGGCCCAAGGCGGAGAGGATGCGATCATACTCTTCCGCAGTAATGCCGTGCTGGGCCAGCAACTGCGGAGTGATGTTTGCCGGCTCGGGAACGACTGCAGAAGAGGGACTGGTCATCGTCTCTCCCACCATTTTCGCACAGGGCTGTCCACGTTCGGAGGCGGGTGTGGAAAGCACGGTCAGCGAAGCAGATGCGGAAAACGCGCATGCGAGGAAGGAAAGGAGAGAAGGGCGGGACTCGCCAATTCGACTGCGGTGGACTACCAGCTATAGCCAGTGAGCAGAACGGGCGGCCCTGCCTTGCTATCGATTACGTCGGTCTTCAACACGATTTCAAAGTTCTTGCTTTGCCAACCGGGGGGCATCGAATTGGCAAACTTCGCCAGGTACTCGGGCGACTGCACAAACTCACTTGCTGCCTCTGTGCCGTAGGGGCCCAGCCCTCCGATCACCATCACTGGTCCTTCGGTGGTGGGGTCACGAAAACACGCGACGAGCGCATAGTCGGTGGTGATTGAAGAGTAAGGCGCCGAGAAGTCGATGGACCATGCTCTTTGCTGTGGACTAGTAGTATCCTCGATGCGCGCCACGTCGCCGTCAAAGAGGAAGTGGATTCTGAGAGGTTTCATGAGGCGCAGGGTCCACGGATTGTTCATCGCACCCACCAAGATGAGAGAACGCGAGCGAACATCGGGGAGGCTTGTCTCAGGCGCTTCCTTGATCTCGTAGCCCTTTCCATGTTCCTCCAGGACGCCCGAGAGGTGAGCTAACGCAATCGCGGTCGGCACTGAGACGTGGTGATAAGGGCTCGTCATGTGCTCGACGAAGGTGGTCTGCTCAGTTTCAGGCGCCATCTGGTTGGGGCGGCTTGTTCCCAAAACAATGAGAACGGGCCTAGCGGATTGAAGCAACGGTTCCCAGACGCTGTTGATTTCTGCGGCTCCGTCGGGTGAGGCGCGGAGGTGGAAGTACCACGCAAATACGCCGACCGAGAGAAGCGCGACCGACAAGCCCGAGACTACCGCTGGAAGGAGAGCCTGGCGAAAGAATGGAGAGCGCCTCGTGCGGGGCTCATGCTCGATCGTGTTGGCTGCGCCGGGTTCGATCAGGTGGAAACTGGGAACGTAACTGCCGACCGGCAACTCGATCTGCAAGCGCGACCGGTTCCCGTTCTCGTGATAGAACTGCGCGATCCTCTTTCTGACTTCGCCGGCGCTGACGCGAACGACCGGATCGGCATTCGTGTCGTACTCGGGATCCCGTCCGAAGACTTCGACACCGAGCGTGCGCTCTTTTAAGTCGTCCTCGCGGTTTTCGAGGGTCGCATTGACTGCGTATTTCAGCAGGGTCGGATAGCGTTTGCTGCCCTTGAAGTGAGAGCTGGAAATAATCGCGTCCAGCTCTTTCAGGACTAGTTGACGATCTTCAGTTGTACTGGGAGACCAAGGTGTTTCTAATTGAACGTTCTCTAGAGCTTCGGTCATGTCGAGCAACTTACCGGGCGTAGCATACCCCAATTCAGCGAAGGTTGTCACGCGCGTCTTCGAACGTTTCGGGCCGGGAGGGGCCAAACAGAAAATGAGCCTGTAAGTGATTGATTATAAAAATGATAGAAGGCGGGATCTTGAAGAAGCCCGAACGTAGCATACGGTAGCAGCCTTGCGAAAGCTCGGCTTCGAGAGAAGAATGCGCGCAGATTCAAAACAATGTTTCTCCGGCGAGCTGCGGGCGCTGACCGACGGCCGCCGGTGGTGTGTATTTGAGGCTCAAGCTCGGATTTTGGAAGATTTTCGATCTTCGTGGAGTACCCACACTCCGAGAGATCCCATGAGAGATAGAGATCGGGGAGAGCCAAACCGACAAATCGACGAGAAAACTTCCTGACGGAAGAAGGATGGCGGTCTGTGCATCCGATGCTGGATGCCGCAAAGCAGATTTCAGAGCCTGTGCGACTTGACCGCACGTACGGGCTCCGCACGAAACCTACGAGTCATGGAGAAACCAGAATGACGCTCGACAAAATGACCAGATTATTTACCGGATTCTTTGTCCTGATGGTGCTGGGATTTTCGCAGGCGCTTTTGGGGCAGGCCGTAAACGGCACGCTGCTGGGGACGGTAAGTGACCAGACGGGCGCGGCAATTGCTGATGCCCAAGTGACGGCCACGTTAACGACGACCGGCGCAAGTCACGTGACGACAACGAATGCAAGCGGAAACTATACGGTTCCGGACCTGCAGCCAGGAAACTATACGATCACGATCGACGCCAAGGGATTCAAAAAGTCAGAGCAGCAGAACATCAACCTATTGAGCAACACTTCGCCGCGCGTCGATTTTACGCTGCAACCCGGCAACGTTTCGGAGACGGTTGTTGTGACAACTGCGCCGCCGCAATTGCAGACCGACCGCGCCGACATCAGCACCAAAATTGAAGCACAAAGCGTGATGGAGTTGCCGCTGACAACTAACCGCAACTTTCAATCGCTCCTAAATCTGGTGCCTGGCACCAGCCCAGCGACATTCCAGCATTCGCAGTTCTTCAACGCGCAGGATTCTCTGCAGACGCAGGCGAACGGCATGCCGCGCGTGAGCAATCTGTACCAGATCGAAGGCATTGATGACGATGAACGGACGGGCTTACTTCAGATCCTGATTCCGCCGGCCGAGGCGATTCAGACGGTCGATGTCTCGACGAACAATTATGAGCCGGAACTGGGCCGGTCAGTCGGAGCCATTACGAACGTGACACTGAAGTCGGGCACCAATCAATTCCATGGTTCGGTGTTCGAGTTCATACAGAACAACTCTGTAAACGCTCGCCCCTATTTTGCGACGCTTCCACTCGGGCATCTTTCCTACAACTATTTTGGCGGCACGCTGGGAGGGCCGATCAAGAGAGACAAGCTGTTCATATTCGGAGATTTTTTACGCACGGTTGATAGCGAGAACCAGAGCAACACCCTGACCATTCCTGACGCCCGCTGGTATACGAACGCTGGAGTGACCACCGGCTGCACCGATCCGACAGGGTGCATTGATTTGAGTGGCGCACTAGTTGGAACGAAGGGCCAGATTTACGATCCTGCAACCGGCGACGGTTCAACAGCACATCCGCGCACAGCATTCGCGAACAACCAGATTCCCATGAGCCGGATCAATTCTGTTTCGCTGACAATATTGAAAGATCTCGTTGCAGCGGCTGGGAAGTACGGAAAGCTGGATTCAACCAAGCCGCTCTCGAATCCTGCGAACGACTATACGACCAACCTGCCATTCTCGAAAAAATCGAACAGCTTTGACATCAAGGGGGACTACACTCCCACCGAGGCAAACCACCTGAGTGGACGCATCAGCTGGCAGCGCACGAACATCTTCCAGGCGCCTGCTTTCGGCGCATTCCTCGGCGGCCCCGCACCAGCAAGCAACGGTGGCTTCGAGGCGATTGGGACACAAACTGCGTATAGCACCGGCGGCATTTATGACCATGTCTTCTCGCCCCGGTTCCTTACCGAAGTGCGATTCGGCGTTGCCCACTTGCGTAACGCGTCGTCACCCAATGACTACGGGAGCAATGATGCGACAACGATCGGCGTTCCCGGCGTGAACATTTCCGGACAGCCCTTCACTTCCGGACAGGTAGGCATCACAATCAACGACGGATTTTCAAATCCAACCATCGGCTATTCGGCATCGCTGCCATGGATCAGGGCGGAATCGAATATTGACGCAGTAAATACCTGGACGTTGATCAGGGGCAATCACACCTTCAAGTGGGGTGCCGACATCCGCCGGGTTCGTGACGATCTGCTGCAGGATCAGACCTTCAGCCCGCGCGGGGCATTTACTTTTTCAGCCAACACAACGTCCACATCAGGTGCGGCGACAAATATCGCCAACGACATGGCGAGTTTCCTTCTGGATCAGCCAAGCCAGACAGGCCGAGACCTGAACACCTTCTTCCCGTGCTACCGGCAGTGGTGGATCTTCGCGTACGGCGGCGATAAGTGGCAGGCTACACCCAAGATGACCGTCGACTATGGCATTCGATGGGATGTTTATCCGCCGGCCACACCGCGGGTCGCGGGCGGCTTCTCGAATTACAATCCGTCGAACAATACGCTAGTGCTAGCAGGCCTGGGCAGCAATCCATCGAACCTTGGCATACAGGCACAATACGCGTATTTTGCTCCGCGCCTGGGCGTCTCATACCGCATCACTGACGCTACAGTTGTCCGTCTCGGTTTCGGAATGAGCTATATTCCGTTTACTGATAACACGTATGCGTACAACTACCCCATCCGCGCCAACAACAGTTATCAATCACCCGGCTCGAATTATTTGCCGGCTGTGCTCTCTGACGGCGTTACGGTGGCTACGTTTCAAGCGGGGTTCCCGGCCCCGGTTCCGGTGACGATTCCCTCCAACGGAATCATCCAGGCCAACACGCCAGCGTTGACCAGCCAGGTGTACACCTACATTCCGTCGAACTTCAGGAACTCCTATGCGGAGGCCTGGAACTTTGCTGTGCAGCAAGCGTTTGGCGCCAACTACTCGCTGCAAGTTGCGTATGTGGGCAACCATGGCAGTCGCATGAACCTGTCGCAGAATATCAACCTGCCGAGCTACTACGGGGGCGGCAACAACTCACTGCCGGAAAACAAGGATGCTAGCGGAGTGACGACCTTTGGCCGAACTGCAGCGACAAATCAATATTTCCTCGGAGCCTCTTCGAACTATGATGCGCTGCAGGTGCAACTCACGAAGCGCTATTCGCACGGACTGTCTTTCACCTCGGCGTTTACATGGGGTAAGGCGCTGACTTATGCCACGGGTGGGGATGACAACGGCAGCATGATGTTCTTTATCAACTGGCGCAGGAATTACGCTCCGGCCGACTTTGATCGCGCTAAGAACTTTGAGCAGAGCTTTACGTATGAACTGCCGGCTGGCCGCGGGCACAAATATTTCAACTCGCCGGCCGGGGATGCGGTGCTGGGTGGGTGGAGACTCACGGGGGTGATCTCAATGCTGTCGGGCCTGCCGTTCAGCGTATATGCCAACGGCGGCACATTGAACACGCCGGGGACCGCGCAGACAGCGAACCTGACGGGCGGCATGAAAGTGCTGCACAACATCGGATCCGGCAAGCAGTGGTTCGATCCCACGGTGTTCTCTCAACCTTCAGGATGCCCTGGATCGACGACACCGTGCCCTAGCCCAGGCCTGGGAAATACGGGCAGGAACCAGTTCCGCGGACCAGGATATATTCAGGACAACTTCTCGCTGGCGAAGAGTATCAAGGTCTATCGAGAGGTGGCTGCCGAAGTACGCATCGACGCAGTGCAGTTGAGCAACACGCCTCAGTTCGCAAATCCCAACGCGGGAAGCGGATCAATTATCACGGCGTCGAATTTCGGACAGGTAACGAGTACCCTAGGCAGCGGTTCAGGCAGTGTGAACGGCATCGGAGGTGGACGCTCGCTGCAAGGATCAGTGAGGATCAGCTTTTAAACCAGTTTCAGAGATACTGAGTCCGGCGAATACGCACGCGAAGGTCGTCGCTCCCCATGTGGTCGCGCCGACTTGGATTTTGTGAATGCCGTTACATCATCTCTGAAACTGCTGTTGGGTCAATCCAGGTGGTACTGTTTCAATGGCCGGCTGCGCGCGAAGCGTGGCCGGCCTTTTGCGTTTGGACATTCGGCAAAACAAGTCGGAACTTGCGAAGGAGCTGAGCGTGGCGGATACCGCAACAGCTATGCGATACTTTGAGAGCGGCCCCACCCAAAGCCGGGATGGCGGAATTGGCAGACGCAGCAGACTCAAAATCGTCCTTCCCCAAATCTAAACTCATATAAACAACTGAAAATAAATCGCTTGCGCTTACGTCGGCTACGGCGTAAGGCTTGCGCAACTCTTGCACACTTTTGCGATTCTTATAGAGAAGCAGGAGGTGCAGCCGCATGGCAGAGCATCACACCATCCTCGGTGGTAAAGTTCACGTCTACAAGCGTCCGAACAGTTCCAGTTGGCAATGCGCGACCTATCTGGCGGGAAAGAACCGGCGCACCACCACCAAGGAAGACAGCCTCTCGAAAGCGAAGGAGTTCGCGGAAGACTGGTATTTGCAGTTGCGGGGCAAGCTCCGCGACGGCCAGTTGAAAACCGGCAAACTGTTCCGAGAAGCTGCGAAGTTGTACCTGCGCGAGTTTGACATCATGACGCAGGGACAGCGCAGCGCGAAATATGCGAGCGGACAGCACGCGCGTGCCAATGGCTATCTGATCCCGTTCTTCGGCAGCATGGTGCTACCCGAGATCACGGCGGGCAAGGTCAACGAGTACCGCGTCCATCGCCTTGAAGAGTGCAAGGCGTTGCGCGGGAAGCCTCCAGCCCGCAGCACTATGCACCAGGAGATCGTGACGCTGCGACAGATTTTCAAAACGGCTCTGCGGCACGGATGGGTCGATCATCTCCCGGATTTTTCAGCGCCGTATCGCGCGTCCGCGAAGATTTCCCATCGGGCATGGTTCTCACCGGAAGAGTACAAGCAGCTTTATGAGGCAACGCGGAGACGCGCCCAGGACCCAAAGCAGCCCCGTTTTCGTTGGGAAGCAGAACAGCTCCACGATTATGTTCTGTTCTCCGCCAACACTGGACTTCGCCCCGACGAGGCGAGGCGTCTTCAGTTCCGCGATGTTACGGTGACCGAAGACGAGGGAAGCGGCCAAACCATCCTTGAGATCGAAGTACGTGGAAAGCGAGGTGTTGGCTATTGCAAGAGCACAACGGGAGCTGTGCATCCGTTCGAGCGGCTCAAAGCCCGGCCACGTCCCGATGGAGGGCCGGGAAGATCGGGCAGCCGCACCGCATCGATGGCCAATGGTGAATGGCACGCGCCCGGCCCCACCGATCTTCTCTTCCCGAAATGGCCGCGCGAGTTGTTTAACGCAATCCTTGAAGAAGAAAAGCTACGCACCGACCGTGACGGAAGGCCGCGAACGGCGTATAGTCTGCGCCACACCTATATTTGCCTGCGCCTGCTTGAAGGTGCCGACATTTATCAGATTGCCAAGAACTGCCGCACAAGCGTAGAGATGATTGAGAAATACTATGCGGCGCATTTGAAGACTCAGCTCGATGCTTCCGCTATCAACATCATGAGGCCACGGTCGAAGAAAAAGACGGTTCCGAAGAAGGGCCCCGGACGAGTAGAGGCCGTACGTTTGGCTGAGGAAGCGTAGACCAGAACTGCTTGCTTTCTGATCACCATCAACGCTGCAATCCAATGAGCCAGGATGGAACCATCCTGGCATGGTTTTCGGGGCCGGAACCGGCCCCACGCCAGCCCGGAACCGGGCCGGACACCGCCAACCGCTTGCAAACGAAAGTTGGCTGTGCCTTTACCGTCTCTGCTGTCTCCCGCTATCGCTACGCGTCTTGCCCCGGCGTTTTTTGGGAATACCTTGATGCGGGGAGGATTGGCGCGGCGCATGTGCTCCGATACTGAGAACTCCAGCTTCCCGCCTTCAGTGGTGGTGGTCGTCATCGGCAAAAAGCTCCTGCCGCAAACGCTGCAAAAAACCGTCCCGTCATTCTCGTCTGGCCCGTCAACCTTCTGTCCGCTGCCGGGGCAACGCACCATTCTTGGATTCGTCATGGATAACCGCCTTCCTTCAAATCGCACGAAATGCGATTGGGAACAGGATAGTGCCGATGGAGGGGAATTGTGAGGAACGGGCACAACACTAAGTCGGCAGGTGGCTCGCTCACCTGCCAACTTTGGGCTTGGGGCGCTGAATATCGATGCAGATTTTTGCAGGGACGGCAGCGCATGGTTGGTCGCTTTTGGGGGCTTCATCATAGATGAACATAATCTTCAGAACTTTATACAGGCCGTTTCCATGGTGTTCATTATCGTAGGTTTCTCCAGGAAGATAGACCTCATCTCCAACGCGCGGGAGCGTCGTGACGTTTTCAAATGGCACGAGGTTTACGGCGACCCGCGCATCTACGTCGTTGAACTCGACGCATTTGAAGCTCACGATCTTCATCTCGCGCGCTTCTTTTACTTGCTTCCATAGGGCAATCGTTGCAACTGCTAGCGTCGGGACGCAACAGAACGTGATGATGTCGGCAATCAAGCTAATCGGGTCTGGCCACGTGAAGTTCATGCGGAGATTGTAGTGCCGGGTACCCTTCCACAGATCTATCGTGGAAGGGTACCCTACTTTTGAGCATTGAAGAATCGACAGAATGCTTTGGTAGCATTTTGGGTTTCATGTTTGTCGGTTGCGAACACCACTTTCCGCTGCTTGTCATAGACTGTGATGTAGTAATGGTATAAAAACCCAGGGTGGGCTTCGCTTGCAAAAATGACGTATTCTGCCTCAGATTCATCACGAACGATAGAAACATTCGGGCATAAGTTGCGAAAACCATTTGTGAGTAGCTCTGCTTCCGTTTCCCCCGAAGATCGCGGGTCAATTACGACCTTGACCTGATGTGGGGGTGGTTGATCGTCGCCTTTTCGGGCAGAGGCCGTAGAGGTGGACTGTGCCGATGTTCCCACAACCCCCGCCAGCACCGCCAAGGCCACGCGCGGGCCAAGGAATCGTGCTCTCATGCTTTTCCCCCTTCCAAACTCTCGTAGGCCGTGTTTTCTACCTAACTACTTGCTGGGTTTGCTGACTTCCTTTTCAGACACGATCTTAAAACTGCCCCGAAGCGGTGGAGGAGTGTATTTTTCTCGGGGCCAAAAGCTAATTGAACTGCTAAACACCCAAGCATCGTAGTCATTATCTGCATGAATGCTGCCACAACTGACCGCGACTTTTGGATTGGGTCCTAATGCCACCACCTCGTCACAGTTCAAAACAAACATGACTCGACTGTCCGTTTGCATACCATCTGAATAACCTTCAACAGTGGTTTTCGTCGCGCTACATGTTCCATCGCCACAAAAGTCTGGCTCTTCTTCATAACGAACTGATGTGACATGGAAGACGATTTTGGTACTCTTCGTTCCACCGTTATGGTCCACCGAACCGCTCATTGTTTGCCGACCCTGGGCAATGCAAACGACGGAGCAGGCTAATACCAGCAAAGCTGTTAAACGGTTCACGAGCTTCCTCTTTCACGTTAGAGGGTGAATGCACTAAATATAGCGCAAAGGCTGGCCGAGGAAGCGTAGACCAGCGCTGCTTGCTTTCTGATCACCATCAACACTGCTATCGGGTGAGCCAGGATGGAACCAACCTGGCATGGTTTTGGAACCGGAACCGGTCCCACTCCAGCCCGGAACCGGGCCATGCACCGCCAATCGCTTGCATACGAAAGTGCGCTGCGCTTCTCCTCTCGAATCACCCGCTCTCCCGTCGTTCATCCCTGAACACCATACGGAAGTAGACCTAAATTTCTTCTTTCATCAAGTGCCCCCGCTTCATGCGGCTTTATGGCAGAGCCGGTCGGAACCTGTCAATGCTCTCCGCGGCGCTTCGATGAACGCGCAGAAGAACGCGCGGCATTGACCGAACCCGCCTCGCCTCTGCCCACCGCGAAAGACATGAAGCGGGGGCACTCAACGAAAGAAATTTGGTTGAGAGCCAAAGGCAAAACGCCCTCCTTCACAATCTCGCCCCACGCGGGCAGCACAGGAGAGCGAAACGTCATGGCACAGCGCAAGCATCGCAATGCAGCTAGCAGGCCGAGCATCTACCAGGCCGTTACCGACCGCATCATTTCCAGCCTGAAGGCGGGCGTGATTCCGTGGGAAAAGCCGTGGAAGACGCCGCGCTATGCTGGCGGCCCGTTCCCGCGCAACTTCTATACCGGCAGGCCCTATCGTGGCATCAACGTCCTTTTGCTTTGGTCGAGCGAATACAGCTCCCCGTTCTGGCTTACCTTCAAGCAGGCGCAGGCATTGAAAGGCAGTGTCCGTAGAGGCGAGCACGGTACGCCGATTGTTTTTTACAAGCAGCTTCCCGAACACGCCACGAAAGACGAGGAAGCAACGAGCGAGGATGAGCGCGTTCCCTTCGTTCTTTGCCACTACACGGTTTTCAACGTGGAGCAGTGCGACGGCCTCACGCTTCCTGAAATCTCGCAGCCCGGCATCGCGCCTGAGATCGGCGAAGACGAACTCTGCGAGAGCATTGTCACCGGATGGGTGAATCGTCCCGCACTCTATCTCAATAGCCCCACCGAGTACCGCGCTTACTACCGCCCCTCAACCGATTCCGTCCACATGCCCGCACGTTCCCGCTTCGCCGATACGCCGCACTATTACAGCACGCTCTTTCACGAGCTGGTACACAGCACCGGCCACGAGAGCCGTCTGCATCGCATCTTTGGCAACCGCTTCGGCGATGAGCTTTACAGCAAAGAGGAACTGGTGGCAGAGATGGGCGCAGCCTTTCTTTGCGCCATCGCCGGGATTGCGAACGAGCGTACCGACCGCAACACCGCAGCTTACATCCAAAACTGGATTTCCGCGCTGGAAGAAGATAACCGACTTATCGTTCATGCAGCCGCCAACGCGCAGAAAGCCGTGGACCTGATTCTCGGCAGCACGTTTGAGGAAGAGAAAGAGGCAACCGAAAGCGCCGGGGACGCCGCTGTCAGCGGCATTTCCGACGCGGCAGGTGTTCTGACAGCGTGTGATTAACGCATCGCCGCATGTGTCTTCATACCGCGCCCACTTTTGTGTTCAATTTCCAGCATCGGCCCGGGTAATTCCAAAGCGACAGCCCAATAAGGCGCAGACTTTTCATCCGGCGAGAGCAGGAGCATACTCGATATACAGTCTGCTGGCCAGCCATAGACCGGGAGCTATACTCTGCGCCGCCGAAGGGAATAGCTGTGAAAAATGAGATAGAGGAAAAACTGCGCCGCCTGCTCAAAGGCGATCAAATCACCGATGAACCCAAAGTGACATATCTCCTTGCGGAATGCCGCAAACTCTTTGAGCATGACAAGTCGTTAAGGATAGCCCTTCCGACGCTCGAGTTTTATTGCAATTGGGCGCTGCACACTCAACTCAGCCGGGCAGGGGCGCAAGCATTTTTGTCCAAGGTTGACCCAATCCTGACGATGAATGGGGAATTCGATCAAGCCCAACACGATGCGCTCCATGCGCTGCTGACCCTGGAGACGTTTCGTTTGGAACTTCGCACTTTGTTGGGGCAGATCGGTGCGAACCAGTCCATTTGTGATGATCAGGGAAAATGGATGAGCTTCCTGATGCTCTACTCGCACGTGGTGGAGAATTCGGAGCTGACGTTGGAAAAGACGGCTCCTGCAAATACGACCGCGATGTTGGCGGTGAAGAGAGTCACCATTCGCCCGATCCGCTCGGCTGATCTTACTGGGGGAACTGCCTGCGTATTTCCAATGATCTGGATGGTCGAATATGAAGACGGACGCATTGGCCAATTCGAGTTGAGCAACTTAGGGTTGCTAGGCGCAACTCTTACGCTGGTCGATCCGGCGTCGGCGGCTGCGACCGTCACCACATATGAAGAGAAGGCGGAACGATGAGAACGTCCGACGCTGCCTACGAAAAATAGGCAGCGGCTCTCCTCTCATGATTCGCTTTCCCGTCCCGAGAGCACAGAGACTCGGAAAATGCGCTCTGCATTTATTTAGGTGGTACGGCCCCTAGCTGGAGGAGGCCAACAGTTCATCTGGCGAGAGGACAGTGATGTCGCTGAAACGGCGAAAGTCCTTCGCATTGAGCGTCAGCAAATTCGCAATTCCGTGCACGCGCATCGCTGCCACCATGCGGGCGTCATGGACCTGGATTCCGGAGACGCCCGTCGCAACTACGATTTTGCGCCACTCTTGATGTGTTGCTTCGCTGTCGGCGGCAAAAGAGAATTTGGCTTCGATCAGAGTTGCGCGTTCATCCGTCTCTGCAACCGAGAATCCGAACCCGTTCCGATCAGCCGGTCGAGTACAGACGTTCCAGAATTCAGCCAAATTTTGCGATGTGTAGAAGAGGTCCGCTCCTTGGGCCCAAAGACGATCCGTGCATTGGCGAATCGTTCCATATTCAGGGCTGTCCGGCTGTACGAGGCGGAGCAAAATGTTCGTGTCCACTAGGTAGGACGAGCCGGGCATCAGGCGTGTTCACCGTAGATCATTTCGCGTGAGAATGTTTCTGTTCGTAGTTGAGGGACATTTGGCGCTTTGCTCGCAAGAGCATCCAAGAAGGCGCGAAACTCTTCCTGGCTTGCGCGCGCGTGCCCCTTGCTCCTCGCAGCGATTGCTTCCTGAAGGAGGCGCTGCGCATACAACTCCAGCGCAATACCGCGAGCCAATGCTTCAGCGGCAAGCTGTCTTTCCATCTCCGGATTGAGTTCGACACGGATCGTCATCGAAACCTCACGTTCATACCCATTATCGACTGACCAGGGCCAAAAGTCGATGACCGACAGCAGCACAGGTACTTTGATTCCCGAACACCATCTTGCATTACGTATATACACAGTGTTATATTGCATTCATGCCGTTCCCTCACAGTTTGCTGAACCAGGAAGCCGTTGCCGATCCCGAGGAAATGACGCTCTCGCGAAAATTTCTTGGGCTCACACAAGCGCAGTTAGCCGCGAAACTGTTCACAACAACCACATCCGTCAGCAGGTGGGAATCGGAGGCCACACCAATCTCGGGGATGACAATGGCGCATCTGCGCCAGTTAATGACGCAGGAACTACAAGAACGAATTTCGCTACTGTTCAGGGAACTTCGACCGAAGCTCACGATTTCCCGCTATTCGGCTTTGGTTGGGCATCCTGAAGCGCGGGTGACGCGAGATCGAGACGGCAATCGATACCTCGGATCAGTCTTTATTGACCCCGGATACCGCAAGCACGTCCTGTATTTTCGTTTGAACGACCAGGCATGGTACGGGTTAGACAAGGATGGAAAGGCCACCAAAGTTGATGATGCGTTTCTCCGGGAGCTTATCGACTCGTAAGCGTCGAATCGTAGGCCAGGGGACGCTCTGTTGCGACTGGGTTGATTCGGCCCACGGACATTCCTCCGCGAAATGTGGAGGCTGTGACTCTTAAAAGATCGATGGAGAAGGCGAATGAGCAGCGATTCAGACTGGAAGCGGAAGTCGCTCGACCGTGATTGGGAGAGATACCGAGAGAATCTAGATAGCCTCTCGAAGGAAGTCGCGGCCCTTGATTATGACGGAATGACTGCGCACTTAAACAAGCTTCCGCGCTATGGCCCCTTCGTACCAGTCGACAGATACTTGCTGCCATGCAATTCGGAGTGGCTGACAATCTCACAACTCTTAAAACCTCTACCTGTTCCCCAGCTTCCACAAGTTCCGGCTCCTCCCGCAATGCAGCTTCCGAAGAGTCAGTACGCTTCGTGGTATTTGGAACCGCGCAACGATGGAAAACCGAGCTTTTTCGATTCCGATCTTGAGCGCAGGACTTCTACCCTCGCGAAAAAGGAGGCACTGGAAAAGTCCATCGACGATAAAAGGCGCGCATTCGAGGACACGTTCAATGCAGAGGCTTCCCGACTAAACAAACTTAGAGACGGATGTTTGCGTGAAGAGCCGGAAGTGCTTGCAGCTTTAATCGAGATATCGAACAAGCGCCACCCTATCCGGTATCTGTACCACTATCTACCGCGAAGTACTTTCCGTGCGTTCGCTGATCCGAACGCGAAAGTCGTTCTTCTTGAGCTTTGGTTTCCGGATTTTGCCGGACATAAATTTCAAATCGGCGTAACCGGGAGCGTGCTCAAACCAAAGCCAAAGTTCGCATCTGAAGCACAGAAGAAAAAAATCGTCCGGCAGTGTTTGTGTTCTCTGGTTATTCGCGCAGGCTATCTCGCATCTAGAGTGCTTGAGCCGACCAGCTACAAGACAATTGCGATAAATGTGTCTCAAGATTGGTTCGACCCAGCAACCGGCGGACCGCGGACGGGGATCATTTGCTCATTGCAGGCTCAAGTCTCCGAGTTCACCGCGTTGCAATTGGACCGAGTGGACCCCGAGGCTTGTTTTCGGCACTTGAAGGGAATTGCTGTGCCTTCGTTTGATTCGATTTCCCCTGTCAGACCGATCTTCGTAATGAACAAAAATGACGATCGATTCATCCCGGCTAAAGACCTCGATTCAGTGCTCACGCCAGAAGCGAACTTGGCCGCGATGCCCTGGGAAGATTTCGAGCAGTTGGTTGCCCAGCTTTTCGAATGGGAATTCGTAAAAGAGGGCGTTGAGGTTCGAGTGACGAGGGTATCGCGCGATCGAGGCGTTGACGCCGTACTTTTCGACCCCGATCCCCTGCGGGGAGGCAAATACGTGCTTCAAGCGAAACGTTACACGAAACCGGTTGATGTCGCCGCCGTCAGAGACCTGTTCGGTACGGTGGTAAATGAGGGGGCCAATCGAGGAATATTAATCACGACGAGCTCGTATGGACCGGATTCATATGTATTCGCCAAAGATAAGCCAATCTCCCTAGTGGACGGCCCCAACTTGCTGGTTATGCTCCGCCGTCATGGAAAACAGTTTCGCATCGATCTGGAGGAAGCCAGGCGATTGAACCACGAGAATAGTGATGATGCATAGTTGAACCATCGCGGTTCCGGCGAAGTACAGAGCGACCCGCACGGGATGTGGCGTGACAACCAGACAGGCGCGGCGGATGATCGATTCAGACAGTGCGCTCCTGATGTTGAAGAAGTGGGCCGAGGAGGGTACGGCACTCCTTTTCCGTTTTGAATCACTAGACGTGGCATTTTCTTTAGCTGGAGTTGTTTCCTCAGCATCGAGTGAAGATTGCATCATTCGTTCCCGCAAGGGGGAAGCAACGCTAAGATTCCGTCTTGATGACCCGGATTGTCGGTTTGAATTCAGGGACCGACGATCCCTTTCAGAACTAGTAGCCGTTGCGGAGGAGAAGGGGGATTTAGCACATTTATCTATATTTTTTCCTGCCCGCTTTTCGTTGAAAGCATTTCGCACTGAGACGCCGGAGCCGAGAGGTTCGCTGACGATTTCCGAAGTGCACCCATCAGAACTGAAAGAGAACAAATGACCACCTTGCACATCTTCTCGCGCCGAAATATGCGCGCTGTTGCGTCCCCCTATTTTGAGGGGCGAGCGTCATCTTTAAGAGGCTCAAAGAACCGCTTGGTTGAAGGGGGAGGCTATGAGCGATGAAGCCCCGCTCTCGCGAGAGCAGATGAATCGGTTTCTGGAGAAGATCAAGGAGCCATTTAGCGAATCCGAGCAGCAAAAGCGCAAGAGCGTCGAAGTCAGCGCTGGATTCTTTGAAAAAGTTGCAGCACTCAGTGCCGGTTCCACCGCTATCTTAGCTTCGCTGATCTTGGCTATTGCGAACAAGTACAACATTCATACTGGGTGGGCTCAGGCGGTCGTTCATCACTTGCTTCTCATCGCCTTCGCCCTCGGAGCGTCCCTCATTCTCGCTGTTCTTCACAATTGTTTCGCGGCATTGGTTGCCAGGGCAGATGCGGCCATAGCTGAGTCACATCTTCTGCAAAGGATAATCGCGGACTCGCTACCATTTGTTCGTGAGACAACGCCAGAGGTAAATGACGCGACCGTGACGCAGGTCGAGGAGATCATGCGTGCTCAAATGTCTCCGCGGTTCAGGAGGCAGCTCAAATGCAGAAGCATTTCCTATTCGGCTGCGACTTGGGCAGGTAGCTTATCGATGGGGGCGTTCATTATCGCCTTTTCGCTCGTGATTAAGTATCTTTGGCAACTCTGGTAAAGCCAATAGAGTCGATGGAAAGGAGAGCCGATGAAGTTTTCGGAAATCGCTAATCGTCTGACGGGCATCTCAACGCCATTTGGCGGGGCATCGTGGCAGCCTGCCGAGATGGAGATCGGAACAGCTCGCCGGGTGATCGCATTCCTTGAAGACCGGCGCGTGCTGTACGAGCCGAGCGAGATGGAGGTACCTTCGCATTGCGTCCACTCCGTGATCGAAATCCGGCACCATCTCAGCGATGAGTTGGGCAGGTTGGACAATGGGTCCGAACTTGCCGCGAGTTTACGGGCGATGCGGGCGGCTTGTCGGAAGTTCCTTGAGCGGGTCGGGACCGATGGGCGCGACGGCATCCATCACGCCAGCGAGTGGGGTTTTCATAGCTGGACCTTCGGAAGCGCACTCGGGGAGTTGCGGGGGACTTTCGGCATCCATGTGGCGAAGATCGCCGCCGCGTTCAGGCTGGACGTGGAGGACCGGCTGGCCTCCATCCTGCCTGCGAATGCCGACCACGACACTGGCGACGATGACCGGCTGTTCCGCAAGCTGTATCCCTAAGCTGATCCAGCACTTTCATGGAGAGAGTGCAGCTCATGGGGCTAAAATTGGCGTAGCTTTCGACACGAGCGGCTCAGAGAATGTCAACACAAAGAGTTGTGGTTCCCGACCCAAACTTTCGCTTCTCCGATTTGGTTGGACAAGCGAGTGCGGTCAGCCGTCTCAAGGATTATGGCGCTTTTTATGCTAAGACAGGTGCGACGCCAGGGCATGTTCTCATAACTGGGGAAGACGGTTTAGGTAAGGCGAATTTCGCGAAAGCATTCGCGAATGAACGCGGGGTTCTCTGGAAAGAGGCAGAGGCAGCAGAGTTGGCGATTGTCGGCGATGTAACGGCACTCCTCACGAACCTTCGGGAAAATCAATTGCTCATGCTTAACCGTGTGCAGACCCTTCGTAAGGTTCCCTTGGCGAGATTCGTTGAGGCAATGAGTTCTGGCAAACTATCCATCACAATCGGATTGGGCCCAGCCGCGCGAACGCACATAATGGACCTACCCTCATTCACGCTTGTTGCAACCTGTCCGAAAAAATCGGATTGCCCGGTTGACTTGCTACCAGAGTTCTCTCTTGTGCTCGAACTTCAGCCCTACTCGATCTCAGAATTGGCGCTGATTGCTACGCGAATTGGTGCGAAAAGGAATCTGGAACTTCAGGACGATGCCGCTCAATTCCTCGTCAGGCATTGCGAACGCAATCCTCGCTACATCGAAGCTACGCTCGCACGCGTCGCAAAGGCCGTCAACAAGACAACAATCTACGAGGAGGATGTTCGAGAGGTTTTTGCCTTGTTAGGTACTCGCGTTAGGGAAGAAACCTCAGGATCGCCGAACGAGATGGCCGAAATGTGCGGGCAGGATTTTGAGAGGCTCATCTGTCGATTACTCGATGCTATGGCGTTTCGGACCGAACTGACGAAGGTTTCGGGCGACGGAGGAATCGACATCATTGCGGTCCTTGACAAACCGATTATTGGCGGGAAATATCTCTTCCAATGTAAGCGGTACGCGCCAGACAATCTGGTAGGAGCATCTGCCGTTAGGGACTTCTGTGGCGCGGTAAGCGCGGATCGAGTAGTCAAGGGCATATTTGTCACGACGTCCGACTTTACGCCGCAAGCGCGAGAGTTCGCGGAAAAAGCGGGCATCGAACTAATAGACGCCGCAAAGCTGAAAACACTGCTCCACGACCACGGCCTGCAAGAAGGCGTGTCTGGACTCGACGAGCAGAATCCAATTGAGAGCACAAGTTCATAGGCTCTGAGAGACATGATCCGTCCCGACGCATGCTGAGCGCAGAGCGTCACAAGCGGATTGCTGAAGGAAAGGGAAAGCGTTGGGCTGCGCAGAAGAAGGCAGTTAGGAAGAGGGTATATTAATGCGGTGCATTGCGTGCGGCTGTTCTCGGCTCGACCCCAAGGGATATAAGTGCGCGGAATGCGGCGGAGCACCTGGACCAAGACACGAGCAGTGCTACGTTTCAGAGGAAACGAAGGCTACGCTACGCGCGCACGCGGAAGAGCTAAGACGCTACGGAGTAGCGCTCGAAGAGTACGAGCCCCTCGGCAAAAGTGCGGACTATAAGGGAACGATTGCCTTAGCACTCCAAATAGCAGAGTCGCTCCGGCCTGGCATTCTCCGCAAGCTGGTTGGCTTCCTGTGGGAACTGGCAATTCCGCACGAAGAAATTCTTCGGCTTAGGTTGGACGAGCCCCAAAACATTTCCCGGATCACCAGCGGAATTGGGCCTCCCAAGCGCATCAAAGCAGAGATGATCAAGCATTACGTTTATAGGCTTGACCATGACACAGGCTTCGCCCCGCACGCACAACAGCATGTTTGTACTCTCTGTGGCTGTAAAGTGAGCTCCGTCGAAACGTGGGCACGTGCAGGGAGTTGGGTGATTGGCATCGGAGGAAATGGCACGGGTAAGCCCGACCTTCTGATCTACGCGATGCTGGTCGAATCCACTCCGAGAGTAGACGAGCTCCGGGGCAAATCTCCCGATTTGGTGAACTACCTGCGCGGCCATGAAATCGAGGGCGATGCGCGAATACTCGTATCAAGGTTCTATTACTACTTTGGTAGAAACGCCATTGCCGTGCCTCAGAAGCTACAGCATGATTTGCTGTTTCGGAGTCGGGGATGCAAAAAAGTCGGAAATGAAGCAATTGCCCAACTCGCATCGTATCTCCGGCTTAAATATCCAACGCCAGGAGTCCTTGGCGAGCCGAATAACCGATACGGGAAACCGATAGGTGAATGCGGCTGTGCCAAGTGAACTGCGCGCGGAGAACGCGATTTTGTGGTGCATGCCCCCGTGATAAGCTTCCGGTCCCTTGAAGCCCTAACGAATCGGGATTGTGCCGTATCGCGGAAACATGATGTGGAAATTCTTACGCAGCATAGGGTCCGTTTGCAGATCATTACGGTACTCATTCACTGCTGCATCAAATCCTTCCCGAAGACAGATCAGATCAACCGTGACTACACCCGTGGGCAGGTGCTCGACGATACGAGCATGGTTGCCCTCTGCCCGGAGTTGAAAACGATAGCCCCCGGTTCTCGCCGCTGAGAACAGCCCAAACGAATGGAGCAGCGCATTGCGCAACTGATAGAGGGCTTCGGCATCTGGCGTCGTTAAGTGCAAATATCTGCGTACAAAAGCACAGAAGCGTCGGCCAGACCCACCTGAATCCCTGCCATCAAAGAACTTTCCCAGAAGGTCGATGCCAGCCATAACACACATGGCCCCTGGCCACAGAATTTCGCGCGCTAGGCAACTCTCAGTATCTCGCCGAAGCAAGTAGAGCGTGCTGAACTCGCCGGGAAGAGAAGGCTCGATTTGCGGGTCTGTGAAGAAGAGAGACTCATCTCGCGGATTCACTACTCACTGGCCTCCCGGCGCTGGACTTCGGTGAAATTGAGAAAGAACTGCCGTTCTCGCCTCTTCAAGACGGGAATCTAGCAATTGGCCTTTGCCATTCTTATGAAGCAAAAGAAGGCCGAAAATGCAAAGACTGCCAAATTGAAATGCGACTCGTCTCCCTAGCAAGCGTAAGTCGTCCGATAGGGTGCCGCCAGAGGCATTGGCACCGAGCAGTTTGAAAAGCTTACACACAGATCGCCATCGATTGTGCGCCAGTGCTAGATCGTCATTCGTTGCCGCTTCGATGATTTCGCGCATCGCACTGATGGAGAAATTCCGGCGCATGAAGTCGAGCCAATCCTCTAATGCTGGTACTCCGACGAATTCAGAACACTCGTGATCTGCGCGATTGTGATACATCAGTGCTCGCACGGTGTCAGCTAGCTGTTTATCAATGGCGATCTCAGCATCGGGATGCGGATTGAAGAAAGCATTCAAAACCTCGACCAGAAGCGGCTCCAGGCGAGTCCATGGCAGGTGTGCATCTCTGGCCCAGGACTGACCCGAAAGTCCCTTGGCGAGACGAGGACATAGCTCACCGATTGCATCCTCACATTCCTCTTTCGAGAGGGCGGTCCCGAGCCATTCCTTCCGGGTATTGGCGAGTGCATCGAGCCATAACGTTCTGACGGTTCGGAGGTTCACTTCAAAGCCTGCAAACCACAACCCCAACGGTACCCATTTTGTTCGCCCATTTCTGTCAAGGAGGTCAGAAACGGCGATCGCTTGAGAGAGGATTGTTTCGTTGGCCTCCCAGTAGCGCAGAACGCCCAAGCCGCGGCCTCGGCTACGTGAATTGAGCGGCGGCAGCAGTCCCTTGGCCCGCCAGTCTCTCACCTGCCGCTCGGTTACGTGGTAGCCACGCTGTTGGAGTTCAGAGACCAATTGTGTCTGCGACACCATTCACTTTCGATTTTACAAGTGACATTCTTGTACGACCGCCCCATTTTGCGGCGTTGCTACATTGATGCCGAGACCACCCTGGTCTTCTGGAGGCGTATTGCAATGGAGTGTCGGAAAACAGCACTGCTCATGCCCGAATTGGTGCCCGGACCGCTATGGGGAAGGAGCGCTCACAAAATGCTGGGTAGTAGGGCGGTTTGGAAAAAGCAGATTCGCGGTGACGCGCTGGCGGAAGCTGACAATCGCTGTTCGATTTGCAAATCAGGTCAGGGGCGCATGACCTGCCACGAAAAATGGGGATACGACGATAAGCAGTGTGTCGCAACCCTCCAGGGATTTGAGATTCATTGCTCAAATTGCGATCTCGTAGCGCACGCCGGTCGCGCGTTCAAACTCGGTTACGGCGAAGTCGTGATTTCGCATCTCTGCGCAATGAATCATTGGGACATTAAACATGCCGTGACCGTTCTCAAACAGGCGATGGATGTCTGGATGAAGCGAAGCCGGGAAGAGTGGAGAATAAAGGTGGCATCGTCTTTGGTGGAGCGGTACCCGGAGCTTACGGCGTTGCCAAGATTTGTTCCGTCGCCAACCGCATATTGATGTCTGACGGCGGGATTTAAGAACGGCGCTGCCTTCGGCATCGGCAGGAGGGGTGACACGTCACCCCGGCTCGGGTGCTGCAAGGTTGTCGGAGGTTCCTGCGGCGGGAACCTATTGAGAGTGCAGTGGTTGACCGCAAAACAGACTGCTCAGGGTTCCTGCGGGAGTAACCTGCGGCTTCCGCTCGGGGAACTTCTTGAATCCACAAGGCGAGAGGCTGGAACCGGCATCCCGCCGCGCTCACGCGTGTGTAGCCTCCGCTCCGCCGTCCGTAAAGGCTCTTCGCTTCGCTCTGACCGCTGGCGCGGCTCCCTTCGGTCGGCCTTGACTGACGGCTCCGCTGCGGCTGGTTTGCAGCTATGAGAAAAATGTCTTTTTCTCATGTTCTACATGACAAGGGCCACGGCCCCGATGTGGGTAGGTCAGCGACTATATATGGATGCGGCGGCAAAGCGCCCAACGCCAGGGCTGTAGCTGACGAGCAGAGAGGCAAAATCCCAAGAATCGCGGTACTCTGGTAGCAACCTGCGGTTGCTGAAGGGGTAACCCGATGACTCCCCTCCCTTTAGCAAGAAAGCGGCTTGGCACGGCCCCGTGTCCTGTATGTTGCGGCGCGCGGACGACGTGCGGCCCGAATCCCAGTTCCAATCCCGAACACAATCGAATCGGCGGTGAGCGATGAAGGCCCCGCTACGCACGAAGTCCATCGGCACGAAGGTGAGCGAGGAAGAGTTCGCGGCGCTGGAAGAGTGCGCACGTCAAGCAGACATGACGCTCTCGGAATGGGTGCGGGCGGTGTTGCTGGCCGCGCCGGGGGTGGAGCTTCCCGACGACGACGCGGGGCTGGCCGGACGGGTGACGCTGGCGGAGGTGCTGGCGTTGCGGACGCTGTTCCTGAATCTCCAGTTCCGGCAGACGCAGGGGCCGCTGACCGAGGCCGAGATGCGCGGGCTGATCGAGCGGGCCGACGCGGTGAAGGCAGAACGGGCGCGGGAGCGGATCGAGGCGGCGAGGAGCCAGGCCAGGAAGAAGGCCGGTGTCCCGGCTGAGAAGCCAGAGGCTGGGGAGCCACAGGCAGAGGAGGTCTGAATATATGGCGGAGTGGGGCCGGAAGCAGTACAGCAAACCGTGGCCGAGCCGGACGCATGTGTGGACGTGGGGAGCATTTTTCCTTAGCTGCCTGTTCTTTGTTTTTATGGTCTGGCGAGACGGGCGGGTGAACTGGACGGCGGCACAGCGGCTGTACCTGTCGGACTATCTCAAGAGCGGCGCGCGGTCGAAGCTCCCGGCAGCGAAGGCGCGTTACACGCTGCTCGAAGGGGTAACGGCCAAGGGCGAGCAGGTGCTTGTTACTGGCGACGAAATCGAGGCTGTGAAGGGCCAGGACGGGCGCTACGGGTACGTGCTAACCGACGACGGCATCAAGGACGGACTGACCCGGTTGCAATGGACGACGGCCATATACAACGACCGTGGACTGCATGAGTTAATGGGCAGCTACGTTTATCAGAACCAAACTCTGTGGGACTTCGTGAAGCGGCCCACGTACTGGACAGCGGCGTTCTTCGTGGCGCTCTTGTTTATCGTTGTGCCCAAGGACCGGGCACGGCGGATGGTCTGGAAATTCGGGCGACGGCTGCGCGGACCGGAACTGGTTACGACGGCGGAGTTCAACGAGAAGCTGGGCCGGAAGCGATGGCTGAGGACCTATTACCCGGACGGAATCGCGCTCGTGAATCTTGAGCGCACATGGTACGACAGCCTGCTCAGACGAGACCGTGGTCGCTGGGTCTGCGTCCCAAAGGAACGGGAGGCGATGCACTTTCTCATCGTCGGGGACAGCGGCACCGGCAAGAGCGCGGCCATCCGGCAGGTACTCTCGCAGATCGCCGACCGTGGCGAGTCGGCAATCGTGTACGATCCGGCGCTCGAATACCTGCCGCAGTTCTACCACGAGTCGCGGGGCGATGTGATCCTGAATCCACTTGACGCGCGCTGCCCGTTTTGGATGCCCAGCGACGAAGCACCGCACGAGGCAGAGGCGTTGACGGTAGCAGCCTCGCTGTTCCCGGAGCGCGGCTGGGAGAACCGCTTTTTCGTGGACGCGCCAAGAAAAATCTTTGCGCATCTTGTGAACCTGAAGCCGACGCCGGAGCAGTTGACGTACTGGATGTGCCACGAGCAGGAAATCGACGCTCGCGTGCAGGGTACGGAAATGTGGGCCATGATCCACTCGACCGCGCCGAACCAGAGATCGGGAGTGATGGGTTCATTGAATATGGTTGCAGATGCGTTCAAATTGCTGCCGCCGGAACGTGAGACGAAGCGTCGCTGGAGCGCGTATCAGTGGAGCCAGGAGCGGCGCGGATGGCTGTTTCTTACGTCGAAGCCGACGGTGAGGGAGCGCCTGCAACCGCTACTGAGCCTGTGGCTCGACCTGTTAGTGCTCCGGTTGATGAACGATGGCGGGAGCGGCGCACGGAAGACGTGGTTCGTGCTGGACGAAGTAGCGACGCTGCAACGGTTGCCGCAGCTTACGACGGCGATCACGGAGAGCCGGAAATCGAACTGCCCAATGGTCCTTGGCTTTCAAGGCAAGGCGCAGGTGGAGACGTTGTACGGGCATATAGCCGAGGCGATGCTGTCGCAGCCCGCGACGAAGCTCTTCTTCAAAACGAGCGAGCCTCATGCGTCGGAGTGGATCTCCAAATCCATCGGCGAGATAGAAGTGGAACGCTTCCGGGAGAGCCGCACGCGGGGTGTATTCCCGCAGCAGCGGGAGAACGAGCAGCGCGAGATTACGCGGGAGCCGCTAGTCATGGCGTCGGAGATCGGCGGCCTTGAGCCACTGCACGGGTACTTGAAGCACGGCAACCTTGTAGTACGGATGCGGATGCCGTATCTGACGCTGGACGAACCCGCAGAGAAATTCATCGAGCGGAAGATAACGACGCCGGCAGTGACTCCGCCTGTGACGACGCCGGCGAGAGAACCGGAACCGGCGCAAGTGATCGCGCAGACAACGCCGCAGCGGAAACCTGTGCGCAGCGTCCAAAAGAAACAGGAGCAGGAACAGCGGCCCGCAGCGGTGAACGAGCAGACGCCTTTCTTCGAGTGAAGCGATGATTACGCTGTCGAAACCCATTAGTTCCGGCCAGGCGCGGGCGTACCACCGGGAAGAGTTCGCTAACGCCAAGGAGAACTACTATACGGAAGGCGAGCGTGTGCGCGGTGAATGGCAGGGGCAGCTTGCTGCGCGTTGGGGTTTGCAGGGCGACGTTCAGGAGCAGCAGTTCGCGCGGTTGGCCGAGGGCCAGCACCCGGAGACGGGCGAGCAGTTGGTTCGGCATCAGACGGCGCGCGAGTACGTCAATGCCAGCGGTGAGACGGTACGCACGATGGAGCACCGGGCCGGATGGGATGCGACGTTCAGCGCGCCGAAGAGCGTATCGCTGACCGCGTTGGTTGGCGGCGATGACCGCGTGAGAAACGCCCATCGACAGAGCGTGCGCACGGCGCTTGACGAGATGGAAAAGTATGCGCAGGCGCGCATGGGCGGCAATGTCCCGGCGCAGACGACGGGCCAGTGGGCCGTCGCCAAGTTCGAGCATGACAGCAGCAGGCCCGTGGATGGCTACGTCGCACCGCAGTTGCACACGCACGCGGTGATCTTCAATATGACTGAGACGGCGGAGGGCCAGACGCGCGCGCTTCAACCGCAGGAGCTTTATAGGACGCAGCAGTACGCAACCGCCGTCTATCGTTCGGAGCTTGCGGCACGGTTGCAGGAGCTTGGTTACGAGATCGAGCGCGGCGCGCATGGACAGCCAGAGATTAAGGGTTACACGCGCGAGTATTTGGAGGCATCGAGTCCCCGGCGGCAGCAGATTGAAGAGCACATGGAGAAGGCCGGGGTGCGCGGGGCTGGCGCCGCGCAAATCGCCGCGCATCAGACGCGCGACGCCAAGCAGCCGTTATCGCATGAAGATGTGCGAGCGCAGCATCAGCAACTCGCAGCCGAACACGGCCACCAACCGAGGCACGTTGTCAAAGAGGCGGCGCAGCGGCCCAGTGTGGAGCTGAAGCCGGAGCAATCGGGAGTTGCCGCGCACGAGGGCGTGAGCTATGCGCGCGAGCGCGGCATGGAGCGCGAGGCCGTAGCCGATGAAAGGACGCTGATGCGCGATGCCCTCAAGCACACCATGGGCGAGGCAAGGTTACCGGAGGTTCGTGCCGAGTTCGAGCGGCGTGCAGAACGCCAAGATCTGATCGAAGTGGAGCGCAGGCCGGGACTCGCGGGCCGCGCGTTCACGACCGGCGAAATGCAGGGTTTCGAGCGCGAGCTAATCGAGCGCATGAAGCTGGGCCAGGGCACGCGCGAGGTATTGGCAGACGGTCAGGTACGGCAGCAGACGATGGAGCAGCATCCGCACCTGAGCGTGAGCCAGCGAAACGCGGTAGAGGATGTGCTAACGAGCCGCGACCGCATGATGGCGCTTGAAGGCGTAGCCGGGGGCGGAAAAACGACTTCCTTAGCGGCTGTCCGTGAAGGGGCGGAGCGTGCGGGCTATCAGGTGGAAGGACTCGCACCGACATCGAGGGCCGCGCAGAAGCTCGCCGAAGCTGGAATCGAGACGCAAACATTGCAAAGGCACCTTGCGCAGGGCGAGCAGCAAGACGACGGACAGAAGCGGCTTTATGTGGTCGATGAATCGAGCATGGCAAGCACGAAGCAGTTACATACGTTTGTTGAACGGCTGCGAGAAAACGACCGGGTGCTGTTCGTGGGCGATGTGCGCCAGCATGAGGCGGTCGAAGCAGGACGGCCCTATGCGCAGTTGCAGGAAGCGGGAATGTGCACAGCCAGACTGGATGAAATCATTCGGCAGAAAGACCCGGCGCTCAAAGAGGCTGTGGAGCAGCTTGCGCGCGGCGAGGTGCGCGATGCCATCGGCAACCTAAGCAGCCAGGGCCGCGTGCATGAGATCGGCGACCGGCGGGAACGCATCAGCGAAATCGCCCGCGAGTACGTGCGCTCGCCGGAGCGGACCTTGGTTGTTTCTCCGGACAATGCCTCGCGCCGCGAGATCAACGAAGCCGTCCATCGCACGATGCAAAGTGAGGGTAAAGTCAGCACGCGAGAGCAGCGCGTGCATGTGCTCTACGCGCGGCAGGACGTGACCGGCGCGGATCGGCAGCACGCGCAGAACTACGAGAAGGGCGACGTACTGCGCTACTCGAAAGGCAGCAAACCTCTCGGCATCGAGCCGGGAGAGTACGCGCGCGTGTCACAGGTGGACCGCGAAAGCAACACGCTCACGGTGAAGCGGCACGGCGGAGAAGAGCTGAGCTACGATCCGCGCCGCTTGCAGGGTGTAACGGTCTACCGCGACGGCGAGCGCAAGTTTGCGCAGGGCGACCGCGTGCAACTCACGGCTCCGTACCACGAACAGAAACTCGCTAACCGCGAACTGGCGACCATCGAGCGGATCGAGGGTGACGGCAATCTGAAACTCCGCACGGACTCGGGGCGCGAAGTCGAGTTCAACGCGAAGCAGCATCCGCATCTCGATTACGGTTATGCGGTGACGAGCCACAGCAGCCAAGGCCAGACCGCCGACCGCGTGCTTATCCACGTGGACACGGAACAGGCTCCCAGAGAACTCGTCAACAGCCGCATGGCCTATGTCTCGGTGTCGCGCGCTCAGTTTGACGTGCAGATGTACACCAATGACACGAAGGCGCTGGGATACGAACTGAGCCGTGACGTGTCGCATCCGACCGCGATCCAGCAAGAGCCAGCAGCAGCACAGAAAATCGAGCCGCAATCCGTGAGCATGGACGTTTCCCAGGGATTGAGCGTTGGATAAAGACTTGCTGCCTTCGGCGATGGGGTAGTTTCCGGATAGCCGACAACGGCCCAAAGCGGCTATTCTACGCGTGGCTGAAAATAGGACCAATCATGCAAACCCCTCGTTGGCCTGCGAACCGTCTAAGCCGCGCCGTGCTTTCGCTTTTGTGCGCAATCTTCGCCTCGGTGATCGTCTTAGCGTGCGTAATTGCATTCAACTACGAACAGTTTTCGCAGTCACTCACCAGTTGGGGCGTCTTTATCAGAGGTGCTGTTCTGATAATCGCAATAGCTTGGGTGGTCACACTGCCACTCGTGTTGCTCATCAGTCGATTTGATGGCTGGCGCTTCTGGTTCCTCGCGGCCAGCGGTACAGCGGTTGGGCCAGCACTTTTGATCGCGCTCAATCTCTGCATCCGGTTGGCTGCACCATCTCAGGCTTTCAGTGTCGTGGATAGTTGGAAAGTGGAACTGGTCGTGACAGCGATTTCACTGACGGCTACTTCACTTTACCTTGTAACGCTGAAACGTTCGAGTCACGCTTACAACTACGACCGTACCGGTTGCGTAACCGGCAAATGAGCGCGACAAAGGGTGCACAGCGTCTGACTCTACTCCTGCTGCCCGGCATGGACGGGACCGGAGCGCTGTTTGATGATTTCGTCAAACTGCTTCCTAGCTGGATCGAACCTGTTGTGGTGGGCTATCCACGCGACCGACAGCTCTCATACGATCAGCTTTCGCCAATCGTGGAATCTTTGGTTCCATCTGACGTGCCTTTCGTCATCTTGGCGGAATCATTCTCCACTCCGTTGGCTGTGAGGCTCGCCGCGAAAGCTCCTGCGAGATTACAAGCCTTGGTTCTCTGCGCGGGATTCGTATCGCCTCCGCGACGCGGTCTCCTGAGCTGCCTCGCCCGCTTCTTCGCGCCTTTGCTATTCACTTTCGGGTTACCGGAGAGTGTCTGCCGCCAGTTCCTCGTCGGCAATTCGGCTTCGCAGGCCCTCGTAGACACCGTGCGCGCCACGGTTTCGGGAGTATCGAGCGGCGTCTTGGCCCACCGCCTTAGATCAGTGCTAAAGTGCAAGGCCAAGTGTGAGTTGCGAAGCGTGTCAGTGCCATTACTGTACGTCGCCGGGATCGAAGATCGACTGATTACCACGGCTTCATTCCACGAGGTCAAGCAAGAGAAGCCAGACGCTCTGGTTACTAGCATCGACGCGCCTCATCTCTTGCTCCAGGCTAAGCCACGTGAAGCCGTTGCTGCCATCGTTTCGTTTCTTAAACAGATCGGCACTGACCCGACAGAGCAGGCGCGATCTCGATGTGGTTGAATACTCTTGTGCTATCCGTGGCAGATTCGGCATTCAATCGATTACTCAGTAATCTCAACAGGTTCTTGCGACCGCAAGGGTTTCGACGCTCAGGACAGCGTTATGGGCGGGAGACTGAGCAATGCTGGCAAGTCGTTGGACTCCAAAAGAGCCGTTGGTCGGACACGGGCGAAGTGCGTTTTACAGTGAATTTCGGCGTTACGTCGAAGGCGTTGATGGATTTCAGGGGCCAGGATGCGTCGAAGATGCCGCTTGATTGGGTTTGCCCCATTCGCTGGCGAATCGGCGAACTTGGCGAAAAAGGCGACCTTTGGTGGTCCTCTAATGAAGGAGATGATTTTCGCGGTGCCTTGGCTGCGATTTCCACCCGCCTTACTGAGACCGACGTGCCTTTCTTGACAGGACTGAACAGCAACCGGGAAATACTCGCGCTGTATGGCACGGGGCTCGTTATGGGATTTGAGATCGACCGTGACGAAACAAGAGCAGTGCTAGCTGCGCATCTAGGCTTGTGCGACGAGACTCCTCAACTGATTCAGAACTATGAGACTCGATGGATGCCCGGTCCCACCGCGAAGCGAGCCAACAATTTTCTAGCCGCCTACCGAGCCCGATTTCGATTCGCGGGCGGTTGACGTAAGGCTTGAGCGTGGACTAAAGAATGGCCCTCCGCGTCTTTGCTGATTCTGGACTAAGGTAATCTTCCCAAAATCTCTGTTCAATCAGTGCTGCAATGCCGCCTTCGCGTCACGCCGCTGCGCCATCCAAAGCGCATACGCGCTCATGAGCGCTACAACAATACACATGATTGCTGCAATCTGAATGGTTGGAATGATGTCCTGCTTGGCAAGGGAGTGCGACAGCAGTTGACGTATGAACCCAATCAAAGCGCCGACGAAGTTCAACGCGAAGAACACACGGAACAGGATCTGTACCCACGGACGGTAGGGTGGCTTAATCCAGAAACGCATTACGCGCTTCCATTGCAGGTTCCACCACAGTGTCCAGCAGATGGCCGTGAACAGCGCAGCGGTGTTCATCCTTTGCAGGACAGGATCATTGTCTGATCGCCGTTGCCATAGTCGCTCACCTTCCGCCGAAACAGCCGCTGACTGTGCTGGGGTGAGGATTTGATCTTTGGGAATATCGAGTCGCAAGATTCGTCCATCGCGGTAGGCGATTCGGACGGGTAGATCGGCCCGGATGGGACCACCGTGGGATGTGGCGTTGTGGAATCCCGCTGCAATTTCATAATCGGAGTAGCAGAACCGCTGATCCTGTACCGAGAAACATTCGTCCTGATGGCCCTCGTAGGGCATTGGATGGAAATCGTAGACGACACCTTCTACCGTTCGATAGTCGCCATTCTGATAGGCTGTGAACGCTCTCCAATCTGCCGAAAGAATGCTTGGTCCGACGATGCCGCACCACAGAACTCCGAAGAAGCAGCAGAATCCGGCAAATAGCCAGTGTGGTTTTGTCCACTTGAACCGACGCTTACCCCAAATGATCGCGACGCCTGCGATGAGCGGTATCAGTCCAATACATGCAAAAGGCCAGTCCGGTGCGAGCTGCGAAATCTGATAGACCGTGGTGTACTGGAGCGGCATAATTTTGCCCTCAGTATCGCACGGGGCGCTACTAGCCCAAACGATTGGGCGTTGGAGAAAAACGACGCTCAGCGTATCCGTGCGATCAATCTTGATTATGGCCGAGTGGTGAAATTGGCAGCCAGAGCAGACTTTGGGTCAGCCTTTTGTATGCTCTAATAGTGATGATGGCTTGATGGCGGAATCGGCATACGCGGTGGTCTCAAAAACCATTGGGAGCAATCCCGTGTGGGTTCAAGTCCCACTCAAGCCACCAGATCGATCCAGCCTTCTGCCTACCCCCAAAAGTCAATGCAAATGACTCCCCAGGCTGCCAGTCGGGACCGAGGCTGATTTTGTAAAAAAAAGTCGAAATTTGCACATTTTCTTACACACTTCCGAGCGGGTCGCATCTATCTGATTGACAATACATTATTTATGTCAAGACGCAGCAGACTCAAAATCTGCCGACCCTTGTGGTCATGGGGGTTCGACCCCCCCTCCCGGCACCATACTTGAGCTCATTCAAAATCAAATGCTTATAGAATGAATTAATCGTGTGTGCCCAGAATGTGCCCGTTTTCCCCTCACCGCATTGGCATACGTGGTGAAAATCGAATTGCGGGATACGATTAATTCGCCGGATTCTCCCTGACCTGCTGTATGCAATAGGATTTGCCATGCTAAGTACGGTGGTTAGAGCCTCGATGCTCCCCATTCGTGTTCTTTGGAGTAGCTCTTTTTCAGTAAGGATCAACCGATATTGCCTGATGCAGTCATTTAAAGCCCGGATGAACACTAATCCCTGACACGCCAGGCCAGAAAACGGAAAACCGCGGATATCGGTCCTGAAGGAGGATACGTAGTTGAAAATCGGCCAGTGTCCAGTGGTCGACCGACCGGTCATCAGAACCGGTGAACGAACACTACGATATCGCCGGCATCAAAACGAGCTGCCAGGGTGCGCGTGGTGTGATGGATGAACAGGCATCTTGCGGGTTAGATGCCTTTGTTCTATGTCAATCGGCTTTCGTGCTCAGATCCGCCTGCTACCGTTGAGCCCTTTTCCCCAAACGCTTTGTCACAGCGAAAAGAAAATTACGCCTTAACAACCTCGTGCTTGGCGATGTACGCCGGATCGATCTCGATGCCGAGTCCGGGACCGCTGGGAATCTGCACATCGCCGTTGTCGTCTGAACGCAGCGTGGAAGTGGCGCAGGTGTAGGGCAGCGTGTTGTTGAATTCTTTGAACTCGTGATAAGGCCCGGAGTTGGGGATGGCCGAAACAAAGTGCATCATATATAGATAGCCCAGGCCCGTAGAAGATATGTGAGGGATACATTGCTTGCCGAAGGCCGCGCCCATGCGTGCAACCTTCACGCAACGCACCATGCCGCCAAAATAGAACATATCCTGCTGCGTGATGGATAAACCGCCGTTGGCGATGAGCCAGCGGAAGTTGTGCGTGCTGGGCTCCTGTTCACCGCCGGCAATCGGGATTTCAAGAGCATCAGCGACCTGTTTGGTCTCTTCGTACCAGTCAAATGGCACGGGTTCTTCGAAAAACGCGTACTTATATTCCTGCATGAGTTTTCCGATGGCGATGGCCTGCTGCACGTTGTAGGAGCCGTTGGCGTCGGCGGCAATGATCATTTTGTCCCCGAAGGTTTCGCGCACCATGGGAATAAGCTTCTCGCTGCGATGCGGCGGGTACTCAACGTGGGTCATGCGCCCGCCGAGCTTGAATTTGATCGCTTTCGCTTTGGAGATGGTAACGTCGCGTTTGAGATGCGCAATCACGTCTTCGGCAGAATTGTCGCGCTCACCGTTGGCTTGGTAGACAGAGATGCGGCGGTTGTAGATCTTGTCACTAATAAGCAGACCCAAGGGCTTGCCGCTCATGCGGCCAAACATGTCGAGAATGGCGAACTCGATTGTGGCAAGGGGCACCCAGATTGCGAGCCCCTTGGCCTTGTAGTTCGAGTCGTGGACTGTCGATTCGAGCATCACAGCTTCAAGATCGCGCGCATCTTTACCAATAAAGAACGGAGCGAAGCGTTGCGTGAATACCGGATAGAAGGTTTCCATCTGCTGGGCATTGGAAACTGCGATGCCTTCGTGACCATCTTTTGAACGCACCCGGGCCAGCCACGAGTTCTGGTAGTGGAGTAACTCGACCGATTGGATGATCACAGGGTCACTGAACAGCTCGCGGCGAAAAACGGGCTGGCTCAGGATGGCATCAAGCTGAGTGTAGCGTTCCTGCACGGTGCCGGGCAGGCCGTGGCGCGGCGCACTGAGGAACTGCGCAGAAGCGGGCAGGGCCGCGGCGCCCGCAGCGAGAAGTGAAGCTTGGATAAGATTGCGGCGAGAGATCGGCATAAATGATAGTCCTGTAGAAGGTGATGCAATCCAATGGTCATTCCGTGGGGCGAAGGAGCGAAGCCACCGCCCCGTGTGGCGGTGCCATGGCCTGGAAACCTAGAAGTCGAAGCGGCCGCCCAATCGAATGACCCGTGGCGCCATGATGTTCGAAGCGACTCCGAATGTAGACGCCCCCGTTTGATAGTTTACGGTGGCTGCGGCGCTGGAGTTTGTCATGTTGTAGAGTTGCACTGTCGGTTCGAAATTGAATCGATCGTGCAACGAGAACGTTCGCGAGAACTCGAGGTTCCACAATGGAATCACGGGACCCCGATACTGCCCGAACGGACCGACGCGAAGCGTCGTTGAGCCTTGAGCGAGGGTAGAATCGTTGACCTTAAGCAGCCGTTGGCCAGGCGTGCCTGACTCGAGTCGGAACAAAGATGCGACTTCAAGACGCCAAGGAAGATTGTATGTACCGGCAGCGCGAAAATCCCAGTTCCAGGTATCGTCCACAGGATATGGATCGTCATTGGGGCTGCCGACAAGGCCAGAGGTTCCCTGGATCCAGCGATGATTCTTAGTGATCCAATATGCGGCAAAGCCGTTCCAACGCTTCGAGTAGTGCTTGGTCGCTCCGACTTCGATGGTGTTGTATTTGTCAGGGCGATCAGCGGGCGTACTGATGACTTCGTTGATCGTGCTACCGACGCTCTTGTTATAGCTGTAGACGGGAACTTGCTTGCCTGTCATTGGATCGGTGAAGGCTCCGGGCTTGACGGGAGTGGTGACGAGGATCCAACTGTTATAGGGGTGGCCGATGTCGACGCCGTTGTTCACTGAAGTGATGCCTTCGGCAGGTGAACCAGCATTGGTTGCCGCATCATACATGTTGTAAAGACCGTAATAGACGTACGCTGCGTTCACTGACACGTTGGGCACAAGCTGGCGTTCGATGCGCAGCGAGTACTGGTGGGTACGATCCTCTTTGAGGCCTGGATTGGGTGCCTGGGCCTGTGCTCCAGTTTGTCCAATGGGTGTGAGTGTCGGCAGCGAAGACAGGAATGCCGGGGTGACATCGCAGGGATATTCAACTGGGGCCAGTGGGTCTGTCGCCGCGCAGGGGCCATTCCAGTTAAAGGTCATTGACTTGGCGGCATTGGGGTTGAAGGTGGCCGCAAAGAGTTCGCCCATGGTGTCACCAAAAAGACCGAATGAGCCCTTGATCACTGTTTTGCCATTACCGCGGACATCCCACGCCACCCCGACACGAGGGACGACGTCGCTCCAGGTGAGAACGGCATGCTCCGGATAGTGCTGGACTGGAAAGAGATCGACGAACTGACCGGCGACCCCGTCCTGTGCTGGATAGAAATTGTAATAACGCTCGGCGCGCACTCCCAAGTTGAAGGCAAGGCGCTTTACGACCCACTGGTCAGTGATGAAACCAGCCTGTGAGTGCAGGATGTTCAGTGAAGTGGGGTAGGGGTAGTTAAAGACCGTAATGCTATTGGGAGCCCCATCCTGGAAGCGCAGCAGGTAGTCTCCGCTGGGCTTATTTTTGTCCACTGCTGTCGCCCCGTGTTCCCAATCGTCGGTAGTGCCAAATTTGAGTTGATGCGTACCGCCGAGATGATGCGTGGCAGGAATGAAGGTGCCGAAGGCTTTGAACTCGTAGCGGTTGTTGGGGCGGTCAAGAACCTGGTCGGCGGGTCCAGTAAGCAGTCCATTCGACAGCTCTTCTTCGCTGGGAGAGCCTGCAAAATCCGCTCCCTTTGTGTAGCCGAATGGCGACAGTGCGCTGACGGGCTCCTCGGTGTATCGCACATGGTAGCCGGCGTGGCCAAACAGAACGTCGAGCAGGAAGCGTCTGCCAATCGTGCTCTGCACCTCGGCATGCCAGGAACTGCCTGGCTGGCGGAGTACAGTTCCATTGGGTAGCGGGCGGAATTTACCCGGGTTGTTGTCGGAGTTGAAAAGGTCAGCGTGAATGTCGGCAAAGATGATCTGTGTATTGCGGCTGACCTGGTAACTGACTTTGTAGTTGTATTGGGGATTGGCGGAGTGGAGGTTGGCGGCCTTGCCGCTGCCATCAAACCATCCCGTTGAAGAACTTGGCCCTGGCGAGCCCACGAGGCCGGGATATCCCTGGGTGACCACTTCATTGCTGTATCCTCCGAAAAACCAAAGCTTGTTGCGGATCGCGTAGCCACCGAGGTTGGCGGCGTAATCATAGAATCCGGAGCCTTCGAGGGGGTCACTCTTGGTGAGATTATTGGGCGGAGCGGCAAGTTTAGGCGTGATGTTGTTGCCCTGGAATACAGGATTCTCGTATTCACCTAAAGCGTCCCCATGGAATTTGTTGCTGCCGGATTTGAGGATGATCTGTTGCGCCACACCTGGATACGCTATGTCAGCGTTATTGCCAATGGCGGAGAATGAAGCCTCTGAAACACCCGTGGAGTTCACGAATACTGCCGTGGTTGGGTTCTTGGCAATTGAAGTGTTCATGCCTTCAATGTCGAGTGTGGGATTGAGGACCACTCCGTAGGTCGTTATCAGATAGCGATTGCCGAAGTTACTGTCGCCGACGTCAGGCGGTCCCTGCAGTCCGACACCCGGAGTCTGAGTAAGCAATTCCTGGGTTCTGAGCCCGCGAGGAACATCCTTGATTTCGGTCTCGGGGATGTTGGCAACCGTTTGGACGGAAACTGGATCGACGACGGGACTCTCGCCTGATACCTCGACGACCTGGCCTACCGCACCGATCTTGAGGGTAGCGTCGACCTTGGCAGTGGTTCCGACGGTCAGGTGGACACCCGATTGGACGTAGGTCTCGAAACCGGCCATATTGAAGGCAATTCGATAGAAGCCGGGGGCCGGCAAGTCGACGATCGTGTAATTTCCGGCGCTATCGGATGTGCCCGTTACCTGAGAGACCTGGAGGGCGGGGCCGGTAACGGTAATAGTTGCACCCACAATGGCCGCCCCGTTGGGATCAGTGACTTTGCCGGTAAGACTGGCAGATGCCAGCGCTTGCCCGCGCGCGAAAGACCCGAACGGTGTAACGAGGATACCTACCATCAGCAGCATCGCAAAATGGACCCAGCGCTGGTTGAGTTGTGGGGTTGAGCTCTTCAAAGTTGACCTCCAGCACGCACGCTTGGTCGAGATGATCCATTTTTTCGCTTCCGGGATACAGGGAAATCGGAATCGAAAGCAGGGAAATCCCATGAATACGGTGCGAGTGCGCACAGCAGACTAGATAGCACGTGATCCGCGACAAAGAAAGACGTGTGGTGTGAGTTACATGTTGTTATCCCGTATGTGACGAAGGAGAATATCGACGTATTCCAGTCAGACTTGGCCTGCCTGTAACTTACGCAAAATCAAGAGAGCCGGCGGCATCGTGGCCGCCTTAGAGCACGCGCAGCCACAAGCGGGCACCGGCATAGGGTGCGCTGAAGAGATTCCGGGCAGGTGAATGCGCGCGGTGCATTCTTTTCGGCCCGCTGGACCGGCGCAATTTGAGCGAACAGGCGCGGCGCACAGGGTTCGTACTATCGGGCGTTCAGAGCCACCGGCTGCAGCCAGGCGCCATTGCCAGCGGAATCCCAGACAGCGAACCGCACCCATTTTTTGCCGGAAGCGCTGAAGGGGATGTTGAACGTTCGAGTGCCAAAAGCGGTGGTGTCAGTGAGAGGATAGATTTTGCGATCAACGTGTGTTCCGTCTCCCCACACAAGTTCGGCAAATTCCAGTGGGAATGTATATTCGATGCTGGCATTGAATACGCGATTGCCGCCGGTACCGTCAATACCCCAGTCGTGAAACAGGATCTCGCCGGTGGTGCCGAAGAAGCTGCCGCTCCTGATGCCTTCGACGATGGGTGACCAGCTCTCGTTGTACGCAGGCACGCGGTCGAGCCGGAGATAGTTAACGGCCAGATACGGATAGGTCTCGTCATCGGGACGTTTCAGGTAGGTATCGCCTTCGGCAATCATGTATTTGGGTTTGGGCGCCCAGTTGCTCATGTCGTCTTCCGTGCCCCAACAGCGCACCTCGCAGAGGCGTTTCTCAGAGAGGTCAACCGGCAGCAACTCCCAGGAGGCACCGATAAAGCGATCATTCAGAAAGAAGTTCTTGTCCTTGTATTCATCCGGTTCGAGTTCAGAACTTTTAGTGCGTGGATGCGCTGTCCACAAAATGGCATGTTCGCGGTTGACCATCTGCATGACATCGTCGATCGACCCGAGGTGGTACACCTTGCCGTAGTCCGCGACATTTTCTACAAGGGGTTGCGAAGGCGGCCGGGGACCAGCGTGCGTAAAGTAAATGGGCTTGGGAGTCATGAGGTACCAGTGACCCCCGAGGAATGAGTTGACCTCTTCCTCCGGCATGACGAGGAAATCTTTGTCGGAGACGCGCGCGGTTCCTTCGAAATACACTTTCTGCTCAGGCAGGCGCTTGGGGCCCGGGTCGCGTGGGTCTGAGTCGTCGTGAAAGTCGCCGAGATACACGATGTTGATGCCCAGCCCACGAAAGACGGGCAGCCAACTCGGATCGTAATCCAAGGTATTCAAGTCGCGGAGCTGCTCGTTGAAGTCCATGTGGAAGTGACCGGTAAACACCTTGAAGCCCGGCAGAGGCTTGAAGACATCATTGTGCGTATAAGCCAATACTGCCTGCTGGGTCGCGTGTACACCTTTGGGACTGAGGTAGTAGTAGACCGCCATATGCTGAAGCGTCCCGGGAGGCGCGTTATAGAGTGCGTAGTTCTCGGTCTGGCGGCGAGCAGTATCAACGCGCTTGGCCCAGATTTCGGCTGAGATGCCCCAGGGCGCATAGCCTTCACCGTGCTCGGGCTGCATGACGCCGAGTGAGAATGAGCTGTCGGTATCCTTACGATAGTACACGTAGCCCAGGTTGACTTCGTTCTCGCGCGCGAAAAAGAACTTGTGTGGCGAAGGGAAAACTGCGAGCGATCCCTGACCGGCGCTAAGGATCTCCAAGCGATTGCGAGCGCGAAGATTGACCGGCTCCTGGTTGGGGGCGCCTCCAAATGCGTAGCGCTGCCATACCTGCGCCGTATCGCGCCATTCGAGCGCAGTGCCGGCTTTAAGAGCGAATCCGCGTAGTCCTGCCTTGTAAATATATGCAACGGCCGGCTGCTCTGTGCTGGCGATAGCTTCTTGTCGAAGCAGATTGGAGCCCTTGTAAACAGTGAACTGCAGGTCCCCCTTGAAGATGCCCAGTGTGAGCCCGTTGAACCGGATGCTGACCCGGGCCCCCTCAGACGAAACGGAACAGTGCGATGAGTTATAGCTGACTGATGCGCGGTGGATCTCAGCCTCGGTATGCGGCGGGTCCCGCGGATCGTTCGTACCCGGAACTACCAATGGTGCGTCCCAAAAGACATTCCACTTCCGGCGCTCTTCTTCTTCGGGTGTGTCCATGTGTTCAGCCTTGAGACGTGCCACCAGGCCGCCCGAGATGCGGCGCCTGCCAGTGGTCACCTGGAAATCCGGCTTCACACCGTCCGCCAGTTTGATCCAGCTTCCGCTCGCATTACGCGCGGCCAATTCGTCAACAACAGGCTGGCTGTCGATCAGGGAAAAACTGGCGCGAAGCTCGGCCCCGGATTCTCCGGGCCAAGTGAGTACGACTTCGTTGCCGCTGGGGGTGACGTCGATGCCGTTGCCGGCAACATATTGGCTCAAATCGCAAGGAGTTGACTGCGCCTCTGCGATACCGGTGCAAAACAACATAGTGGCAAAGAGCAAAGGCAGCTTCATCAGGACCTCGTAAGACGCGGAACAGAGGAATCCTCGTTTCCGCGCGGCAGACTGTGCTTACGCTAGGGTTTGGGACCGGTCCGGGGGGCCGGGATCACGACGTCAATGTAGGTAATTTGCTCGCCGGGAGCGAGCACAAACTGATGCGGAAGTCCGGCGGGCATATTGATAACGTCACCGGCAGAAACCTTGCGTTCAGTGCCATTCCGAATGGCTGTCCCGCGCAGTTCATCAAGTGACGGCCGCGAAGGGTTGACAACATCCTCGCCGACGACAAGCGTCGCCTCGCCGCTCTGCACAATCATCACAATGTCGCGCGTCTCGTGCGACTCGACCTGTCCGCTAACTTCACGATGTGCGAGGGCCCAGCTATGGGTTCCGAATGAGAGCTTCTGCTGGGCGCCATCCGGAGGCGTTGCGTGCGGCCAGATGACGTAATTGGGAAAGGGAGAGTCAGAGTGAGGGAGATCGGAATGTGAGGTGCTTTCACGCACGGGCGCCGGCGCAGGGATTTCAGCCGGAAGACCTTCGGTCAGTAGTGTGCGGCGCGCCCAACCCTGCCACGTGTAGAGGTCCTCGTGCGCCTGCCAATCTGCAATTGGGACAACCTGGAGTTCATCGCGCGAGGGCGCTGGAAAGCCGTGGCCGACGGCGCGGATGCCAGCCTCGGTGATTTCTGTGTCGTAACCTCGATTGATATGGGCGCCGGTTGCCTGCGCCCAGTCTCCGACTCGGACTTCGCCGAGTGAATCAATGGAGACGCCGCGCCAGCGCGGAAAATGGAGCCCTTGATTGAGCCAGATCGCTGCATCACGGTCAACCCAGCTAGGACGATGGCCGATACCGCTGTAAAACAGGAATTGAATGGACGGGGTGCCATGTCCTGCAAGGGCCAAAACTCGAGCGTTCAGGTCGTTGAAAAATGCCGCGTCATGGTGCGGCACGGCAACCAGGCGGTCTTCCACTCCATTGAGCACCAGCGTTTGACCGGCCCGCTGATGGAGAGCGTAGAGAATGGCGGCCTTGTCCGGAAGAAAGCCAAGCGCCTGGTAGGGGCCTCCCTGACACATAATCTTGCTACTCGAATCCCAGGAGCCACCGTTACCATCGAGGTCGCCACCTCCGGAGACGACCAGGTAGCGGATGCGGGAATCAAGCCCAGCCGCCAGTGCAGCGTGGAAGCTGCCCATCGAGTATCCAAGCACTGCGATGCGGCTGGGATCGACCTGAGGCAGACTGAGCGCGTAGCTGACCGCTTGCGAAACATCACCAATCATCAAACCGCCCAGGCGTGCCGGCGACTCTTTGCCCGGCAGCACGGTGTCATGCGCGCGGGCATCGGAGAGATGCTGCGCGTTACGCTCGTCCTCGCCGATGGGATCGTAGGTGACCACTACGGCGCCTGCGCTGGCGTAGAGCAGCCCGGCATAGACTTCATACCAGGTCGTTTTATCGCCGCCGTGGCCTGCGACAACGACAACCGCGGGTAATTTGCCCTGTGCGTGCTCCGGCATGTACACGATGGCCGGAATGCGCATGCCGTACTCGGTGCCGTAAGTTACCCGGTGCGCGACCACCCCGGGCATCGGGATAAAGCTGCCAAACTCCTGCGGCGCAAGAGCCGGCATCGGATCGGACATAAAGAGAGCTTCTCGCGCAGCCTTCTGCCATGTATCAAATTGTTCAGCGCTTGCGGGCCTCGACACAGGCCCGGGAGTATCGAAGGGATGCGCCGGATCGACCGGATTGGCGCGGCTGACTTGCTGCGCAGGCCCGGCCGCCGTCAGAACGGCAAGCAATGCAGAAAGGCGGGTGATCGCTCGAAAAACATACATCAGACAGCTCCTCCCTGTTCGCGCAGCATCATCTCATCTTTTACCGCGGGATAGCGATTGGCGAGAATCTGGCTTGCACGCTGAGAATCAAATTGACCTTCCCATCGGGATATGGCAATGGTTGCCACACCATTTCCGATGATATTGACCAATGAGCGGATTTGAGACAGGAAGCGATCAACACCGATCAGTAATGCAATTCCGCTCAGCGGTATGGTGCCCAGCGTCGCAAGCGTGGCTGCCAAAGTAATTAGACCTCCGCCTGTGACTGTCGCTGCTCCTTTGGAATTCAGCATGAGAATGAGCAGGATGAATACCTCCTGCCGCAACGAGAGATGTGTCTTGGTGGATTGAGCTACGAACATGAGCGCCATAGATAAGTAAATGGATGTACCGTCCAGATTGAAAGAGTAGCCGGCCGGAACCACCAATCCCGTGATTGCTTTGGAACAGCCGAGAGCCTCAAGCTTGAGCATCAGGCGCGGCAATGCGGGCTCTGACGAAGAGGTCCCGAGCACTATCAGCAGTTCTTCTCGAATGTAGAGCAGGAAACGCCAGAGATTGACACCATTGCGCCAGCAGATGGCGCCGAGAACCAGCAAAACGAACACCAGGCTCGTTGCGCAACAGCCCAAGACGAGTTTGCCGAGCGCCAGGAGCGACCCGGTGCCAAAACGGCCGACCGTAAAAGCCATGGCTGCAAAAGCCCCGAATGGCGCGGTTTCCATGACGATGGCGACAAGTTGGAAGAAGAAAGATGTCAGAGTGTCGCTCAATCGCAACAGGTTTTCTGCTTCAGGCATCATGGCCAGGGCAATACCGGAAAGCACCGCAAGCAGTAGCACCTGCAACATTTCTCCCCGGCTGAAGGCGCCCAAAAATGTGTCGGGAATGATATCGAGCAGGAAGTCTGCAGGCTTAATCTGCTGCCCGCCACCGGAGATCTGCGCGGTGGCGTGCTCGTCCAATGTCGCGGCGCCGGGATTGATACCGCGCCCGGGATGGATCAGGGCGGCGGCACTCATGCCGAGCAGCAGAGCCAGAGTGGTGACCGACTCGAAATAAAACAGACTTTTGAGACCAACACGCCCGATGTGGCGAAGATCTCCGACCTTTGCGATGCCCGTGACGACTGTGAAGAACACGATGGGGGCGATGAGCATTCGAATGAGTTTGAGGAAGCCATCTGCCACCGGCTTACATCCGCCGCCGAAACGAGGAAACAACCATCCCGCCGCGCAGCCCAGCACAATGCCAACAAATACCCGAAAGTAAAGAGTTGTATAAAAGCGCCGGGGTTCTTCGTGTGCAGACAAATCGCCTCTCCGAAACTTTCAGATGACCTCGAACCGGGCACGCGGAAAGGTGGTGTGTGCGCTGCCTGGAACGGTTGCATAAGGCCTGCCCTCCGAGTCATACCATCACCGCCTCGCCGCGTTGACATGCAACATGATGCGCACTTGTATATAACGGCGGGTCATACAGCGTTACACCATTACGGAGCATTCATATCAACGCGTTCAGGTTGTGGCGCGGCCCGAAGCTGCACTCTAATGGCAGGGGTTCCGCCGCATCTTCGATCCGCCATCAGAGCGCAAAGCGACTGCAAAAGAGCTGGGAGTTTGCAAACCGGAATGGCCGTCAACGGGGAAAAGGAGGGTAACGGCTCGAAAGTGCGCAGGAAAATGAAAACGCCACGATGACCCGCGAAGGGAATTCGTGCCTCAGGGTTTGGAAAGATAGCGTTGACCCTGGCTCTTGCTCGTTCATGCCGCGTCAATGGAACCGATCAGGATTCGGCGTGGTAATGTAGTTCTCTTCCTACGACAAATGTGATTTCGGTCGGCACATCGTCCTTGAACTTTACTTTGAGCACGATTTGATAGTAAGTTGGCAGGCGGCCCCCGCATGCTTGTTTCAGCCTGGCCACAAGCGGCCGTACGAAATCGGGATTTGCAAACGCCTTCACCGCGGCTACGTATCCGGCCGAGCGAAAACTCGTGAAGCTCTCGACGTCGTTGCCTCCCATCGGGCCAGGTATATGCGTAATCAGTGAATATGCCACGCCTTGCTCTGAAGGTGCGGTCGAGTACTGGTCTTTGAAGAGAGCGGGCTCATTTGGGCCGGGGTGGAGATTGAGGATGCCTTCGGGTGTTTGCTGGAACGCTGCCTCGATGGGAGCGGCCTGCGTTTGCTCCATGAAGAACAGGTTCTCTACCCCGATGAACAGCACGTTATTATCAGCCAACTGCTGCAGCGAAAGGTTGCTGGTCTTTACAACAGTGAGGTTCTGAACCCGGGAGCCAAGTAACTTCGCGATCAAGAACGATCCTTCGACTTCGCCATATGCCGTATAGTACCGGCTCGGATGAATCACGCTACTGTTTGCCGCTCGTTTTACCGCCGCAATAGTCGGTGAAGTTGAAACTGCATTCCAGTCGTTCAGTTGTTTGTCGCGGAGGTAGACCCCGGGATTGCCATTCAGTTCGACGAAGAGCGGATCCTCAATGGCAACGATCAGCGGTCGCCTGGTTGCCACGAATGGATGCCAAAGGGCTTCCATGTCGGCATCCCATCCGGGTTGATAGGTGGTCGAAGTTGTGATTGCCTTCGGTGACCTGGATCCATAGAACGATGCCCCAATCACAATTCCCAGAATGAGGGCTGCCGGAAGCGGCACCCAGTAACGCCAGGCAATCCATTTGCCATGAGAGTTTTGTTCATGGATCATATCTTCGTTAGCAGAAACGAGATCTGGCGTCGGGGGCGAAACATGAAATTGCCGCGACCTCGGGACAACTCCGTTGCGGTATTCGAATTTGAGCTTGAATCGCCCTTTCGGCAAGGAGATAACGACTGGATCGCGCTGTCCTTCGGTCCGGTAATAGTCGGCCAGTTTCTGCCGCAATCTTGCAACTTGAATCCGCACCGTGGAATTCTTACGCGGATCATAAGATGGCGGTTTGCCGAGCCCATCGATTGCGACAACATATTCTTTGAGTTCGTCAGCTTCACCGTCGACTGACTTATTCGCGAGAAACCGCAGCAACCGTCGTAGTGCCTCGCAGCCGCGCAGTTCGTCACTGTGGACGATTTTCTCAACTTGGTCCAGGATGTGTGGGCCGTCAGAAACTTCGTGGTGGGCATCAGGGAGATCCAATTTGAACGGCGAACCAAGCTGGAATTCATCGATACCGGAAGATCGGGTACCCAGCACACTTTCGTCAGCGACGGTTTGTTCGCTCATTGGTTGATCTCGTGGTTAGTTGAGGAGTCACTTACAGTGTCTGAATATCGCCACCGCTTGGCCTTGTGTTTTCGATCTTCAACTTTATCGAACTAGGGAAGTCGCGCCATCCGGTTACGATGATATTCCTTGACTTGCCGTTGATACACCCTGGTTACGTAATTGTCAATCCTGAAAACCAAGCGAGAGATTTGCTTTCGCCCCAATAGAACACAACTCAATGATTCGATCCAAAGGCGCGGCGATCCTAACGACCGGAATTCTTTGCCGGATGATCGCGGGATCATCCCGGTCGTGCTTTTGCTGACCACGCGCGACGTCTGGAAGGACGGCCATATGGAAGTTGGAGCAACACTTCGCGAGGATTCGTTCAAGGTGGCACGCGAAGGGCACGCTGACTCCGTCGATGCCATTGCCCTGATCGCCGAACAGTACGAGAAGCTGGGGCCAGAAGAAACTTTCGGAATGTTCCACGGCAAAGAGCCGGTGCGTATTGATTTGCCAGGCGCTTTTATGGACGCAAGATGTGTCGTGGCCGGCTTGAAGGGCCTTTCAGATGCAACGCTCTGATCTCGGGGACTGGTGATTGCTGGACAGGCGCCGGAATTCTGCAGGCTTCACTTTCCGCGTGATCTGAATTCGTTTTTGAGGCAAACGGAACCAGCGTCTGGCTGATCGGCGCAAGGAAATTGCACTCTCGAATTCGGAGAATACGATCGCTTGTGTCAACAGAATTCTTCCCCGGGCGCGATCATCGTAAGAGTTCAATGGATTGAAGACAAGTTGCGGGCGGGGAGAGCTTACATTATCTGATTCATCTGGTCTGCGCCAAGGTTAAGCTTATGTACTCCTGATCAAGGGCAAAATTGCGCGAATTCGGCACTGCTTATTACCATGCACCTCGATAGAATATAGACCGGTTCGTGCTAAACCTACCGGGCGCTTCGACCAGTGTGTCCTATGACAATTGCGTGTGAAGGACTGAACAGCGGGAGATCAGATACTTGGATCACGCATGTGAGGCGCATCTGGTCAGAGCTATCGCCTTCAGGCGAATTCTGGTTACTGGCGGTCGCCACGTTTCTGTTTAATCTGGGCGTGTCGGTATTCATGTTCCTTTACAACCTCCTCATGCTCGATCTGGGGTTCAGAGAAAAATCCCTTGGGGCTTTTGCCAGCGCGATGGCGCTGGGTGGGATGGCCGGAACGATTCCGATGGGAATGATTGCCGGCCGGCTGGGGCTGAAACGAGTACTGGCCACGAGCTTGGTTTTGATAGGAGCATCTTTCTGCGCTCGCGCATTCTTTATCTGGCCTCCCGCCCAATTTGCATTTTCATTTCTGGACGGATTGGTTTTGTGCGGGTGGGTGGTTTGCGCTTCACCGGTCATTGCGTGGGTTGTCGAGGAGCCTAAAAGGCCGTTTGCATTCAGCGTAATTTACGCCGCCGCCGTCGTCAGCCAATCGCTAGCCGGCTTTTTGGGTGGGCATATGCCCGGTTGGTACCAGCAGGCGGGCGCGCACTTCAGCATCCCGATCTCGTTGATTGATGCAAAGAGAATCACCATGGTGGTTGGGTGCCTGATCACGGCACTCGCCGCCTGGCCCGTGGCCCTTCTGGCCGAAGAAAAGCGCCTAAGCACGACCCTCCGATTGCACCGGCCAAGCCGTTTTCTCGTGCGGTTTCTGGTGGCGATGGCCCTCTGGGGCGGCGCAGTGGGTTTGTTCAATCCCTTTACCAATGTTTTCTTTTCACGCTATCTCGGCGTGGCGACTACGAAATTGGGAGATTTCTTTGCAGTCGCGCAGCTCGTGCAGACCGGCTTCGTGCTTATGACGCCCCTTCTTGTGCGAAGGACGGGGCTTCTTCGCGGCATATTCGTGATGCAAATGGCGACCGCGTCGGCGCTGATATGGCTTTCGGGAGGGCACAGTTTGCTCGGCGCTGAGTCCGCATATTGCGCCTATTTGGCATCGCAGCACATGTGCGATCCCGCAATTCAAAGCCTGCTGATGGGTCAAGTTGCGGAGGAATTTCGAAGCGAAGCTACGGCAATTACTTTTCTGGTGCTCTCGCTGGCTCAGGCATGCGCTTCGGCGACGGGCGGGTTGGCATTCGCTCGCTTTCATTACTCACAAGTGCTGGCAGGGGCGGCAATTGTGACTGCAGGCGCCGCTGTATTTTTCCGCTGGCTTTGCTCTCAACCTCGACAAAGCCCACTGCCAAGTTGAGTCTTTGAAAATGCTGAGTCAAAGGTGGTCCGCCTGAATTCTGTTTGATTCCTCTTACACCGAGGATGCCGCCGCACATTTGCTGAGTTATGACATCTCCGTCGAACGACGATTACGCGGTTCTTTCGGCAAGAGACAGCATCGGTTAGTCCGCTTGGGCCCGTTGAAAATCCGGCCAGAACGGCAATGATAGGTAGGCGCCAATTTTTCTGTTGACAATCGGACTTAAGACCTTCTACGATCCTCGCCTGTCAACAGATTCTATCGATCGGTAGGTAGAAATCAGGTTCGTGATTCCCCGCTGAACTCGATCAATCAATGGAGGTCGTATGCAAAGGACTGACATCCCTGCAGGCCAAAGACGAGCACTGAGCCTTGCGGCTTCGGGTCAGGATGAGCTGGATCAGAGGATCGAACATTACGGTAAGGGGCCTGGCATCTCAGCCGGACTGAGGTCAGCCGCAATTCTTCTGGTTTCACTTTTTGCTTTTGTAGTCTCGCTGCCCGGCCAAATCGGCGGATCTGGATCGATCGACGGTATCGTCACCGATTCGACTGGAGCGGTTGTCGCTGGAGCCACTGTAATGGCCACGAATACGGCGACAAACGTCGCCACGAGCCAGACGACTTCGAGCGCTGGTACTTACGTGCTTTCGCCACTCACTCCGGGTCATTACACTGTCACGATCACTGCGACAGGGTTCAAGATCTTCACCCAAGAGCGTGTAGACGTCGTGGCTTTGCAGGCAACCAGCCTCAAATCTCAATTGACCGTCGGATCAAGCAATGAGACGGTCACGGTGACGAGCGCGCCACCGCAATTGAATACCACGGACGCTTCGACTGGCTTTTTGATGGAGAATGACGAGTACACGCAATTGCCATTGCAAATAAACGGGGGCGTTCGCAATCCCACGAATTTCGTATACCTGACGCCGGGCGTGTCACACGGCGGTATCGCAGTGCAGACGGGGATCTTCAACGGAACGGGAAGTCTCGGCCGCGTCGACGAGGTGTACATCGAGGGTATGCCGCAGACCAGTATCTATGAGCAGGGAGATCCTCGTTACGTCTCGAACATGCTTTCGGTTGAGGCCGTCGACCAGTTCCAGGTTGTTACCGGCAACCAGTCGGCGCAGTATCAGGGCATCGGTATGGAGAACTATGTCATCCGCTCGGGCGGAAACCAACTTCACGGCTCCGTGTTTGAGTACATGCGCACGACGGCACTGGATACTTGGGGGTTCTTTGCCCCTTGGACGATCAATCCGGCGGTGGGTCACGCCGTCAAGCCCAACGAGCATCAAAGCGAGTATGGCGTCGATTTAAGCGGCCCTGTCAGAAAGAACAAGATCTTTTATTTCGGAAACTACGATGGTTTCTACCTTCACAAGGACAACACACCGTCGTATGCAACATATCCCACGATGCTGATGCGGCAGGGCAATTTCAGCGAATTGTTGCCGGCGGGCGCGACGGCAGCAAACTGCACATTTACTGGCCCAACTGGAAGCTCCATTTCGCCTCCCGGGCCGACGGGTGGGCCCGCTCCGGGAGTGCCAGGCTGCATCTACGATCCGTCTACTTGTCCTCCAGCCAGCCAGGCGGCCGGCACATGCGTGCGCACGCCTTTCAACTACAACGGCGTGGCCAATGCCATTAATCCGGCGCTGTTGGGGCCTGTAGAGAAGTTCATGACGTCGTTTCTGAGCCGCGCGCCGCTGGCAAACGGCAACCTGACAAACAACTTTCTCGGCCAGGTGCCGAGCTTCAGTTCGCACTGGTCGAACACCAACCGCGCGGACTGGAAGATCAATGACAAACAAACATTTTCATTCATCTTCAGCATGCAGCGCGGCGCACCGTACGGTTACCAGAACAACGGCGCCAACCCGGGTCCGCTGCCCTATGTTTCCGGTCAGGGATACGAAACCAAGAACAAGGTCTTTTTGGTCGAGCATAACTACAGCCTCACATCCAACCTCATCAACCAATTCAAATACGGCTATACCAGGTTCTGGGGGCCGGTCTTCAATCCTCAGTACAGAATTCATGGCTACGGTCTTGGCACGGACGGCGGCGTGAGTGGCTTACCGGGAGGACAGGCGAGCCAATCATTCCCGACGGTCACATGGTCCGGGGGATCAAGCACCGCGGGTACTGTGACGAACACCCAATGGAGCAATGGCCAGGACTATAACGCCATGACGAACTACTTTACCTTGCTCGACAACGTGCAGTGGGTCCGCAACAACCATTCGTTTACCTTCGGAGCTGTAAAAGAGTGGCTGGAGTTGAATGAATTCCAATATTCTGGCGGCAGCTCTGTGGTCAACATGGGTTTCAGCAATGCTCAAACAGCACTGTACTATCCGACGTACAGCGCAAGCACCGGCCAGCGCAATGGAGCTCAACAATCCGCGGTGACAGGGAATTCGTTTGCCAGTTTCTTCCTGAGCCAAGTAAACAACGCGAGCTTTACCCAACTTCCGTTTATTGACACCGGAGCGCGCATGGGAAACCTGTCGCTTTATGCGCAGGACGATTGGCGCGTAACCCAGAGACTCACCGTGAATCTCGGACTTCGGTGGGACTATTATCCACCGTACATTGAGGCACAAAATCGCTCTACGTGGTTCTCTCCAACTGTAACGAATCCGCTCACTGGTAATCCTGGGGCGCTTGTATTTGCAGGCTCGGGGCAAGGGCCCACCTACTGTAATTGCAGTTCGCCGATCAACATCTGGTACAAGAACTTCGGCCCCCGCGTTGGAATTGCGTACAGCGTGTTTCCAAATACCGTGATCCGCGCTGGATACTCAATCACATACTCACACGGCACCGGTGTGCGCAATGCAACCTATTTAGGGACGGGTGTCACAGGATTAGCTGCCTCACCCAGCTTCACCTCTTCAACAACAGGAGATCCCGCGTTCGTTTTGGACAATGGCTTTCCCGCCTATACACATCCGCCCTTCGTCTCTGGAAGCTACGGGACTTACAACACCTCGCTAGCTCACGGATCGGCGGTAGGCCTGTCCTATGCCGATCCGTATCTGGGAGACCGGGCACCTTACGCAGAAAACTGGACGGTCGGTATTGAGCAACAGTTGACACGCAACCTTGCCATGACAATCAGCTACGTGGGCAGCCAGGGACATTTCCTGCCGGTCACTGCAGGTGGAGCACGGGGCTATCAAAGTAACGCGCTCAATCCGGTGCACTACAACCTCGGCAACCTGCTGAACCAGGTGTACAGCCCGTCGGTCCTGGCGCAAGTGCAGGCGATCGATCCGTCAATCGCGCTGCCGTATCCCACATTTGCCAATGGCACCATCGCGCAGATGCTCGCGCCCTATCCGCAGTACCAGGGAGGCATTGGCGATACCTATGACAACATTGCAAACTCGAACTACAACTCGGCGCAGGTGATCTTCAAGCAGCGCGTAACCAACGGGTTGCAATTCCAATTCAATTACACGTTTTCCGCCGAGATCGACAATAACGGAACATACCGTGACGGCTATCTTTCGGCGCGGAGAGAACGCAGCCGCGGCGTCATCGATGAGCCCAGCATTGTCAACGCGACCGCTGTATATCAGTTACCGTTCGGTTACAACCACACATTGGGAAACCGCAACTGGCTTGAGCGCGGATTGACGGGCGGCTGGCAGCTCGCCGGAATCTACACCTACAATTCAGGCATTCCGCTGGCCATTACGGGGACGGGCTGCGTTACACCCGGCGGTTCCACTTGCATGCCCAACTACAACCCGAACTTCAGCGGGCCTGTGCGCGTGAATGGCAACTACGGAAAAGGCCAGACAGCCAAACAACTCGTGAGCTACCTCAATCCCTCGGCGTTCATCAATGCGACTGCCACGGCGCTCTATCCCAACTACACATTTGGAAATGTGGCCCGCACGAAAGCCTACGGACTTCGCGGACCAACAGCCTATGACCTCGATATGGCCCTGAAGAAGACGGTGAGGGTGGGCGAACGCTGGAGCGCTTATGTTGAAGCGACCGCAATCAACGTAACTAATGTTGTTGTGTGGGGACCGCCCGCAACGAACGTAGGCAGCCCGGCAACCTTCGGCGAAGTGACAAGCGTGGCGAATAACTCTCGTGATATTCAACTCGATTTTCGGGTTAGTTTTTAACTAAGTGTCAAGTATCGCTGTTCATCACAGTTGATGTTCGATCGGGAAGTCTTCTGAAGCCAACAGTCTTTCATGGCTACCGCTGGACCAACACCAGCGGTGGCCGTGCTTAGGAGGAATCGATGAAAAATTGTCAGAGAGCACTGCTCACTCTCACATCCCTGGCCGCGACAGCACTTTGGACAGCGGCAGGTTTTGCCCAGGGATTCGGCACAGTTGTGGGAACGGTCACGGACTCATCTGGAGACGTTGTTCGTGGCGCGAAAGTGACCGTAACGGATGAAGGCACCCAGGTTGTACGTTCTGTTCTGAGCAACGATCAGGGCTACTATGTCATTCCGGCGTTGCATCCGTCGAAGTACGATCTCGCTGCGACGGCTCCCGGCTTCGCGGCGTATTCGCAGAAGGCGATTACTCTTCTTGCCGACCAGAGCCTCACGGTCGATGTCCATTTGTCGATTGGCCAAGTGACACAAACGGTAAGCGTGCAGGCCAACAGTGTGCAGGTAGACACCTCAACATCGACACTTTCGCAGGTGGTTGAGGAGCGCCGCATAGTCGATCTTCCCCTCAACGGCCGTAACGCGGTGTCTCTTGCTTTGTTGGTGCCTGGCACTGTACAGGCCCCGGCCGACGGATCTGACCAGGGGCAGTACAAAACTGTTCCATCGGCAATCACAGTTTCGGCCAACGGTTCCCGCGCCAACCAGACAGGTTTCAATCTGGATGGCTCGTCGAATAACGACATTTATACCAATGTGAATCAACCCTTTCCATTCCCTGACGCGTTACAGGAATTCAGCGTACAGACTTCAAATTACAGTGCGCGCTACGGCGGAAATTCCGGGGCGGTGGTGAATGCGATCAGCAAGTCCGGCACGAACCAGTTCCATGGCGACCTTTTCGAATTCGATCGCAACGCCGTGTTCAACGGCGCCAACTATTTCGGGTATCAGAAAGGAATTAAGACCCGTGACCAGCTCAAGCGCAATCAGTTCGGGGGCGTGATTGGAGGTCCGATCTATCGCGACCACACGTTCTTCTTCTTCGGATACCAGGAGACGGAGATTCGGAATATCGCCAACGGCAGCAGCGCTACGGTTGCGACTCCGGCGCAGATGAACGGAGATTTTTCCGCACTGTGCAAGACGTTCAATTCGTCGGGCATCTGCACGAGCGGCACCCAGCTTTACCATCCCAACCAGCCTTCGAATCCATACCCGAACAACAAAATTGATCCGACGACGTACGATTCTGCGGCTGTGAAGTTTGCGACACAGTATTTGCCGGTGTCTGCGAGCGGCACCATCAGCTATGGGCTGCCGCTGTCGCAAAGTTTCCATGAGTACACCGCGCGGGGCGATCAGAATCTGGGCTCGGCCGATCATCTGTTCGCGCGATACTACCTCGACAAGTACAACAACAACCCATTCCTAACATCCACCAACTATCTCACTACCGTGAGCTCCGCACAGATCTACTCGCACAACGCGATCATTGGTGAGACACACACATTTTCTTCAAACTTGCTGAACGATGTGCGGCTGTCGTTCATGCGCGTGACCACTAATTCAGGCCCTCCCTCAAACTCCATCTCCGCGGCGGACCTTGGGATTCCTGTCTACCAGCCGACGCAGTTCAAGAAGGCTTTGGACGGCATGAACGTTTCAGGTTACTTCAACATCAGTTCGTTCCCGCCCTCAATCATGAATCGCACAGCCTACACTCTCGATGACGACCTGAGCTGGACGCGTGGGAGACACTCACTCTCGTTCGGTGGATCGATCATGCGGGGCCAGGTGCTCCTACGCGACGCATATCTCTATGGCGGCGTGTTTTCTTTCACGGCGGATAATACCGGCAACGCCCTGTCGAGCTTTCTGCTCGGCAGTATGCGCACCTTCCAGCAGGGGGCGGGGGAATTCAAAGACAACCGCGACTGGTACTACACCGCATATGCGCAGGACGACTTTCATGCGACTCACAAGCTGACTCTGAATCTCGGTCTCCGGTATGAGCCATTCATTCCCTGGTACGAAGTGATGGGACGAGTCGAGCAGTTCCGTGTGCAGAACTACACAAACAACGTCGTTTCCACGAAGTTTCCCAATGCCCCGGCGGGGCTGCTCTTCCCAGGCGATCCCGGTATGCCAAAGTACGGCGTGACCGCTTCGTACTTCAACTTCTCGCCGCGCGTTGGGTTTGCCTACGACGTGTTCGGCGATGGGCGGACGAGCGTGCGCGGAGGCGCCGGAATCTTCTTCGATTCGATGCAAGTGGGCATTGAGAACAATCGGTTCGTGGATATCTCTCCTTTTTCAACGCAGGTGGCAGTCACCACACCGGCCGGGCCCCTCTCCAATCCCTACCAGGGCATGACGAATCCCTTTCCGCCGCCACTTCGGCCTTCGCCGAGTTTCGTATTCCCCAAGCCTGTTCTGGTGGTGACGTACGATCCAAGCAATAACTCTCGCATGGAAGCGCCAGTCACCTACAACTACAATCTGACGGTCGAGCACCAGTTCGCCCGCGATTTTCTCGGTCGCGTTGCGTACGTCGGGTCACAGTCGCGTCATCAGACCGAAACTGCCGAGCTGGATCCGGCGGTCTACTACCCGGGCAGCACGCTTTCGACCGACCAGCGCCGGCGCTTCAACGGTTTGCCTCTCGGTACAGTGCCGACGCCGCAGAATGCAAGCACCCTTTTTGGCAGCATCGGCCAGGGAACGCAGGATCTAATTTCGAATTTCAATTCGCTGCAGCTGACCGTCCAGCGTCGCGTGCAGAATCTTACACTGCTGGCCAATTACACATACTCAAAGGCGCTGGATGACGTGCCCAATGGGCAAGGCAATGCCGGAGTTGCAGCCCAGAGCCTTTCCCCCTTACCGGTCACGAATCCGCTTCGGCACCGGTTTGATTACGGCCGCTCCGATTTTGATCACGCACACATCGCGACTGTCTCCTATGTATGGAACCTACCGTCACTCTCACGCAGTAATGCGCTCGAGCGGGAAACGATCGGCGGTTGGCAGCTCACGGGCATCATTCGGCGTCAATCAGGCCAGGGTTTCACCGTCACTGCCGGCGCCGACCGTTCGCAGACCGGCCTCAATACGGACCGCGGAATGTTGAACGCGGGCGCCAGTCCATACGGGGGTACGCCGTGCGCAGGACTCAGCGTGGTTTGCCACAACTACCTCAACCCAACTTCGTTTGTGACGGCCTATACTGCGACAAGTTTTCCGCTCGGAACCTACGGCAACACCGGGAAAAACGCATTCAATGGCCCTGCCTACATGGACTGGGACATGGGAGCGCTGAAGAATTTTTCGCTAATGCCTGAAGATCGGCTCACGCTACAGTTCCACGCTGAATTCTTCAATGTCTTCAATCACACCAATTTCAATAATCCGACGGCCGCTGCCAACAATACGAATTTTGGGCGCATTCTCTCGGCTCAGGATCCGCGGATCGGGCAGTTGGCACTAAAGTTGGTTTTTTAGGCCAGGTCAGCAGCAACAAGAAAGTGCCTGACATTGCAGACAAGCTTTCGAGTCCCGGTTTGCACACCAGAACCGGACACTCCGCCGGCGTCCATGGATGCCTCCTGAGCGCCGGCGGTTTTTTGGAGATTTGCGCGCAATGCATCATGGAGCAACCCGCCGCAAGGATGACTTGTATGATTGCGTGAGTGAAACGGACTAATGGGACGAGGAATGGAAAAATGCGATTAAAAGCAGTGGCGGGTGTGGTGATCAATGGGATCTTATTCAGCACTTCGCTGATTGTTCAAGCACAGGGCGATCCGGCGCGTTGGTTTGATGCGCAAACGGCAGCAGTGCGCAAGCCGGGAACTGTGGTGCGCGTGGATCTGATCGGCGACTCGACACAGACAGATAATGCAGGATATGGCCGGGGATTCTGCGCAAACCTGACAGCAAAGGCGGATTGTGTAAACATGGCGCGCGGAGGCGCGAGCACGCGGACCTATCGCGAATTGGGCCTATGGGACCATGCGCTGCAAACAAAACCCGACTATATGGTGATCCAGTTCGGCCATAACGATGCCGTCCCGCCAGGAAAGGAGCCCGTCGGCCGTCAGGTCGCACTCCCTCAATATGTAGAAAACCTGAAGCGCTTTGTGACGGAAGCGCGGGCGGCCGGGATAACGCCGGTACTGGTGACTCCGCTGACTCGAAGGTACTTCGGCGACGACGGTAAGATCCACTCCGATCTGACGGAGTACAGCGAAGCGATGCGTGGAGTGGCGCATGAGATGAAAGTGCCGCTGATCGATTTGCAGGAAGAGAGCATTGCTTACCTGGATGGGGTTGGAGAAGCTGAGGGGACCAAGCTGGGAATTACAAAGAAAGACGAAGACGGAAAGACGATTCCCGACAAGACGCACCTGAACTGGCAAGGAAGTTACATCTTCGGCCGCATGGTTGCGGTCGGATTGGGCAAAGCCGTTCCGCAATTGAAGAAGTATGTTCTTTCGAAAGCGGCATCATTGCCGCCAGCGGGCGTTAAAGCGATGCGCATCATTAATGGCGGGCCGGCGACGATCGTTCTAGTGGGCGATTCGACAGTGGCGCCGCAGGGCGGGTGGGGACCAGGATTCTGCGCCGACCTGACGCCCAATGTGACCTGCATTGATGACGCGCTCAACGGCCGCAGCACGAAAAGCTTTATGGACGAGGGCGCCTGGAAGAAGGCGCTGGCACAGCATGGCGACTATTACCTCATTCAATTTGGGCACAACGATGAAAAACCTGACGCGGCGCGACATACCGATCCCGATACAACATACGCGGCAAACTTGAAGAAGTACATCGACGACGCCCGCGCGATCGGCGCAATTCCGGTCATCATTTCTCCACTTGCGCGAAGAACGTTTCGCGACGGCAAGCCTTCGAATGACGATTTGAAGCTTTATGCCGATGCTGCGCGAAAAGTGGCCGCGCAGGAGAATGTGTCGTTCATCGATCTGCTGGGCATGTCAGACGCCTTGTTAAGCCGAATGACACAAGAGCAGGCTGACGAATTCGATGCTACGGGCCATGCGGACGAACGAGCCGAAAACGGAAAATCTTCAATCGACCGCACGCACCTGAATGAAAAAGGGAAGCAGGTCTTTGGGCGCATGATTGCGGACAATCTGGTGCGCACGCTGGTCGAACTTGGGCCGGATGTCGTCGGCGTCCCCGCGGCCCAATCGGGAGCAGCGTTGATGCCAAACCAGCCCCAGCCTGCTGCTGGGCCTGTCGCCCCAGTGGAGCATCCAGCGCTGTTTCTGGTGGGCGATTCGATTATGCATACCGGGTCAGGCAACGGCGAGCGAGGCCCTTGGGGATGGGGATCGGAGATCATTCCGATGTTCAATCCCGCCAAGATTCATGCGTACAACGACGGATTGGGCGGGCGGAGCAGCCGCGGCTACATTCAGGAAGGCGCGTGGCAGAAGATTGTTGAGCAGCTGCAGCCCGGCGACTGGGTAATCATTCAGTTCGGTCACAACGACGCGAAGAATTCGCAGAACTATCCGGACCGCACGACGCTGCCGGGCAACGGCGATGAGACGCAGGATATCGAGTCGCCAGTAACGCATCAGAAAGAAACAATCCAAAGTTACGGATGGTATCTGCGGCAATATGTGGCGGACGCCAAAGCCAAAGGTGCGAACGTGATCATTTGCTCGCCTCCTCCCCGCGACCAGTGGATCGAAGGGCATGTGATGCGCGGGCTCGATGGCTATTCTGCCTGGGCTGCCGACGCGGCGCGTGCAAGTGGCGCGCGATTTATCGATCTGAACACCATTACAGCCAACAAGTACGATGCGATTGGCCAGGACGCAATTCGGCCGTATTTCTTTGACTTCCAGCACAGCACCAAGCAGGGTGCACGCCTCAATGCGGAGTCGGTGGTTACAGGGCTGCGGGAGCTAAAGGACTGTTCGTTGAGCGACGATTTGCTCGCCAAGTCACCGTAACGGTCACGGATGAACGCGGCAGATGGCTGTTGTTTGAAATGCGGCGCGTTACCGAGCTTCGAATTCACAAGGCGCAGCAAACTCAGTAAGATGCTAGCAAGTCCAACATTTCAATCAGGGTTAACGGGCCTTCACAGTGGGAAAGACAGTCAAGACTCTAAAAAAACAGAGGCCTCGAGTTGTTGTGAAAGAGAGACGGCGCACCGCCGCCGGCGACGAGACGCGTGCGCGGCTCGAGCTGGCGGCTCTGGATCTCTTTTCGAAGAAAGGCTACTCTGCAACCTCGACTCGTGAAGTTGCCGCCACACTCGGTGTGCAGCAGGCGTCGCTCTACTATCACATGAAGAACAAGGAGGATTTGCTTCGCGGCATCTGCTACACAGCGCTGTCTGCGCTCGTTGATCGTGCCGAGAAGGCTGTCACAACCGCGCGCAATCCGCGGGAGGCGATCCGCGCAATCGGGAAGAACCATTTGATTACCACGCTCGAGTTGCAGAAGCAATTCTCGGTAGGAGTCATGGAATGCCGCGCGATTGGACCTGAATATCGCGCAGAGATCCAGGGTCTTTGGACGAGATACTATTCCATCGCGTCAGATGTGATCGATAAAGCGAGGAATCAGAAGCGCGTGCGCGCGGACGTGTCTACCCGATACCTCTACTTTTCGCTGGTTTCTCCTTTGATTTGGGCGGTGCTCTGGTATCGGAAAGACAAGGAACTGACGATTCCTGAGTTAGATGACGTTTTCAAAACTGTGTACTTCGAAGGTGCGGGACGTCCCAGAGTGCCGAGGAACTTTTCCTCTGGAGCAATCTCTCGCAATCTCGAGTCTCTTTCATCGCAGTTCGCGCTCGCTTCTGATTCCGAGAAGAACGAAACGCATGCACGCCTGCTTGACACCGCGTGTGCTCTTTTTTCACAGAAAGGCTACAGCGCGACTTCGGTCCGCGAGATTGCGGATGCAATGGGGATTCAGAAGGCTTCGCTTTACTATTACATCTCGACCAAGGAGGACTTGATCTACGAGATTTCGAAGGCCGCTCTGGGCCATATGAATTCCAGCGTGCAGTGGGCGATGAGTCAAGTTTCTGGAGTGCAGGACCGTTTGTACGCCTTCATCACTGCGCATGTCGTCAGTCTATTGCAGCACCGGAACTGGCATGCCGCAGCCAATGAGGAACTCATCACATTTACTTCAAAACGACGGAGCCAGATCGTCGCGCTTCGCGACAAATATGAATCATTCGTGCGCAGCCTCTTGGAGGAGGCTCAGGCTGCAGGAATCGTCCGCAGGGACATTCCTGCAAAGTACCTTGGATTCGTTCTGATGGGAATGATTACGCATATTTACCCCTGGTATCAGTCAAAAGTTGATGTGCCTCCGGCCGAACTGGGGTTTCTTTTGGCGGATATCTTTCTCACCGGAGTTTCGCCAACCTGGCCTGCCAAACGCGGCTAGCTCTGCCGATATCTCTCCGGCGGACATACCGGTCTACCTCTCGATGTAAGCGTCTGATGTTTTCTCTGTTGACGGTTGATGCAAGGTTTACATCTGTCAGCCGGCCGGCAGAATGCTGATCGATTGGCCGTGTTTCTTAACCATCACACCCCATTACCGGAAGAAATCGCAGGTGCTCATGGCTAGATTTGATTGGCGGTCGACTCTTTGCATTTTGCCTTTGGCGTTTTTGACTTTCTTTTGTCAAATCGAAGGCCAAGCGGCGGACTTGGCCGGTAGCCCCGTCCCAATTGATTTCTCATTCGCCGGATATGGTGCGGGTCGGCCGATTCCCTGGGTAACGAGTGTATTGACCGTGAAGCCTTCCGGCGGCGACGACACGGAGCTACTGCAAAACGCACTCGACCGAATTGCGGCAAATCCAATCGGCAACGATGGCTTTCGCGGGGCGTTGCTTCTGGCTCCAGGACGTTTTCATGTGAAAGGCCAGCTGCACCTGCGCGTCGGAGGTGTAGTACTACGCGGATCTGGTACAGGGGCGAATCGCACTGAAATTGTCGCCGAGGGGGTTGATCGGCGAACACTACTTGTTGTCGGGGCGGAAAAGGATCCGGCGATCGGTCCCGCGATGCAGATAAATATGGATGCCCCCGCGGGCGCTCAAGAACTGCATCTGGCCACGGTGGGCGATCTAAAACCTGGCGACCGTATGGTTATCCGGCGGCCGAGCACGGCACAGTGGATATCTGCAATAAGCATGAGCGGCCTACCCGGCACATTTGCCAACCAGAGGCTCGACTGGAAACCCGGCTCTCATGATCTGGTCTGGGACAGGGTAGTGACTGCAATTGGCCCGCAAGCAAATACCGTCGAAGTTGATGCTCCCATCACCACCGCTCTCGACATGCAATATGGCGGAGGAACCCTGGCCCGCGTCACAGGAGAGAGTTTGCCCAGCCACATTGGAATCGAAAACCTGATTCTGACAAGTCAATACGATCCGTCCAGGCTGAAGGATGAAGATCATTCCTGGATTGCGATTCTGATGGATCACGTCGAGGATTCATGGGTGCGCAACGTAACCGCGCGTCACTTTGTTGCTTCCGCAGTCCGCGTCAACTTGCGAGGTCGAAGGATTACCGTCGAGAATTGCAGCTTTGCAGATCCGGTGTCGGAAGAAGGCGGATATCGCAGGCAAGCTTTTCTGATCTATGGGCAACAGGTACTTGTATATCGCTGCCGCAGTGAAAAGGGGATGAATGATTTTGCCTCGGGAATGCTGGCAGGCGGTCCCAATGTGTTTCTTGAATGCAATGCTTCCCATTCGCTCGAAGCAAGCGGAGCATTCGAAGGCTGGAGTTCTGGCGTACTTTACGAAAAGGTGCATATTCCTGATGCGCGCCTGCAACTCATTCTTGATTTTTCACGCGCGCAAGGTGCTGGTTGGACTGCGGCCAATTCACTGATCTGGAATTCCGAGGCTCAGAGCCTCGACGCCATTGGTCCGCCGGGTGCCCAGAACTTCGTCGTCAGCTCAAAACAATCTCTGTATGAATCTGAGCTTGCGGCGCGCACAGGACGTCGTCTTGGTGCGGACCAGCCACAACATCTGGTAGACCCGAGAAAACTGCCGGAGTTCACCGTCCGTGATGTCAAAACTCAACCAGACGAGGCGGCAGCTTTTCGCCCGGTCGAAATCGTCAACGGCCGGTTCGTACTCGACGGCAAGATCGTGTGGGGCTCCTCGCAAACCGAAGCCTGGTGGCGGGGAGACACGTCGATCTACACGGCCGCTGCGTCCACCGGCTCGAGTGTAACTCGCTTTATGCCCGGAGTTGTGGCGCCTGGAGAAACCGAAGATCTGAAGGATATGGTAGCGCGGCTCGTTGAACGAGGGACGATATCGATCCAGGTGAATCCGGGGCTCTGGTACGACCATCGCCGCGACGCGCACACCATCGAGCGTCGAGCCGATGGTGATGTCTGGGCACCATTCTATGAAGCCCCCTGGGCGCGCAGCGGCAAAGGTACTGCATGGGATGGGCTAAGCAAATTTGATCTCACGCGCTACAACCCCTGGTATTTCCAGCGTGAACGGGCGTTCGCAATCGAGGCCAGCAAGGCCGGACTCATCGTCTTCTACGATCTCTACAACACGCATAATGTTCTTGAAATCGGCCCGCACTGGATTGACTATGCCTGGCGGCCCGCCAACAACATCAACGATACCGGACTCCCCGAGCCTCCGCCGCTGAAGCCGCACAATCGCAACGATGTCGGCAACGAATTCTTCAGCACGGCCTATCCGCCTCTGCGTGAATTGCATCGTGCCTATATTCTGCACACGCTCGACGAACTTGGAGATTTACCAAATGTGATTTTTGGTGTTGCCTACCAGTATGCCGGGCCGCTCGAGTTTGAGCAGTTCTTTCAGGACACGATTCATGAGTGGGAGTTAAAGCATGGACACAAGATTCGCATTGCCCTCACCACCAGTAAGCAAACTACCGACGCGATCCTCGCCGATCCAGTCCGGTCGAAACAGGTCGCAGTGGTGGACATGCGCTACTGGGAGTATCGGCCGGATGGGACGCTCTTTGCTCCAAAAGCGGGCGAAAACCACGCATTCCGCCAACTGATCTCCGAAGCGTTTCCTGGTTATACTGACACTCCGCCATCGACCACGCCGGAGCAGGTCTATCGCGAGGTGCGTGAATATCGCGACCGTTACCCAGATATCGCTCTGATGCCTATGGAGGAGGGTGCGGGGCCAATTCCTGTTCTCATGGGAGGGGCGGCTTCGGAGTCGGCATTGCGCGGAGGGCGCCCCCCGGCGCCGATTCCTACACCGGAACAGAGTGCATCAGCCATGTATCCTCTTCGAGCAGCTCCCGCAGCGCCTCCACCCGGGTTGAACGCCGATCATGTCTTCGCAGACTTCGTCCATACTTATCTGGCGGCGTCGCTGATGAAGATGTCGCCTCAAGACGGATGGGTCGACTCTCCGGAACGGACCTGGGTGCTCGCGGGCGGAGCCGCTGAGCCAGTACTGATCTATTCTCTTTCCGGCAATGACATCAATCTCAAGCGAGCGCTGCCCACGAGCCAATACAGCGCAATATGGTTCGACCCACGCAACGGAAACACACTGGAGCCCATCGCCACTTCAGTTACGGTACAAACTTCGTTTCAAAAGCCAGATGCTCGTGAATGGCTGCTCTTGCTCTCGCCAAAACGTCAGCAATGACCGTGCAGCAATGATTTTGAGGTTGACCAACTTATGGTTGTTACCGATGTAGTTTGGTCGTATCCGGGCCTGGGTCATCCGCTCCCGTCGAATAAATTGCGCGAAGAGTGCGTGAATACTCGACAGCAATGAATCCCGGCCGCGTGTGGGGGTGCGGTCTGAACGGAGCAGGCTCTTCCGTCGCCTGGGTGCGAATTTCTGGAACTGATTGCAATAATCCCTTCTGATACGCCCCGAGACATCCCTCAGGGGCTAAAGCCCGCAATTCTACTGACCTTTTTCGGCACGACTAAAGTCGTGCCCCTTCACAAAACCATTTTTGCAACCAGTTCCAGGCCGCAAACAGACGAAAACACTCCCGCGACTGCCGCGTAATCCAGTGCGGCACTCGACGTCAGTTTCCGCAGCGGTGCGACGAACCTTCCGATTTCAATATCCGGAACGTCCACGCGAGCTCATCCGGGCGCTGGGCCGGCAGAGCGATGTGCAGTCCGTCCGCTTCCTGATGCCAGGAGAGCTCTGCGCCGGAGCCCAGCAATTTCACTCCACAAACAGGGCCCTTCAAGTAGGGAAGGCCACTTCCCAGGGTGCGAATGCGCAAATCCCCATTGGCGGGCCAGCCCAGCGCGATGGCATAGAGCGCGCCGTTGTGAGTGGTGAAGCGGATATCTTCGGCAGTGTATTGCTGCCGATCAGAGCCTCTCATGTTCGCGGGCGCAGTCATCGCGGTGGTAGTTCGCACGGGGCCCTCACCGTAGAGCACCCAGGGGCGGGAACCGTAGATGGCTTCACCATTGACCTTGAGCCACGCACCCATCTGGAGCAAAATGGCTCGCGCCTCATCGGGAATCGTGCCGTCGGATTTCGGTCCCACGTTGAGCAACAGGTTGCCGTTTTTGCTGACTACGTCGACCAGTTCGCCGATGAGCGATTTGGCGGTGCGGTACTCGTCATGTTCCGCATAACCCCAGGAGTGGATGCTGACCGAGGTGTCGGTTTGCCACGGGAGAAGACGAAGTGTGTCGATCCGGCCTCGTTCGAGGTCCAGCGTGGCGGCGTTTTCGGGAAAGTCGTTTCCCTTGTACGTGAGCACGACGCCCTGATGACGGCTTGCGGCTACGTCGTAATAATAGGCCGCGAAGCGCTGCAGATAAGGCGCGAATGTGGGTTGGCCGATCCACCAGTCGAAATAGAGAAAATCGGGATGGTATTTGGAGACGAGTTCCGTGCTCCGGGCGAGCCAGTCGTCAAGGTAGGCCTTATTGGGGGGGACCCAGAGCTGGAGTTGACCTGCATTCGGCTCCTTCGTGGGGTCATCGAATTCTCCGGGAAGCGCCATGGGCGCTGCGGGGCCGTAGAGTCCGGCGTAACGCGGGTCGCGGACATCGGAGTCAAAATTCATGCCGACGCCGTACCACCACCAATGCTCGGCCCGATGCGATGAGACGCCGAAGTGCAGGCCGTGGTGGCGCGTGGCGGCTTCGAGCTCCCCGACTACGTCGCGCTTCGGGCCCATTTTTGCAGCATCCCAGTCAGTGAGGCTCGAGTCGTACATGGGAAAGCCGTCGCAATGCTCGGCGACCGGGACTACATAGCGGGCGCCGGCAGCAACAAAGAGATCGAGCCATGCATTGGCGTCGAAGTGCTCGGCACGAAACAGGGGGATGAAATCTTTGTAGCCGAACTGCGATTGCGGCCCGTAGGTTGCAACCTGGTGCTTGAATGCGTCGCTTCCCTGAACGTACATGTTGCGCGAATACCACTCGTTGGCGTACGCCGGAACAGAATAGACACCCCAATGAAGAAAGATGCCGAACTTGGCATTGCGAAACCACTCGGGGACACGATAAGCTCCCAGCGAATCCCAGCTGGGTTGGAATGGACCGCTGCGCGAGGCCGTCGCGACACTGTCGAGCAGCTTCTGCTCAGCCTGTTGCTGGGCTGCGCTCAGCACAGTCTTTTGTGCGCTGGCGGGGCACGCGCACGCCACCACGGTGGCCATAGCCCAAACCATCCTGCCGATGCAAACTGAATTCCTGCGTCTCATGGCGGGCACGATAGCAGAAGGAGGGCCGGAATTGCACTGCACATTTGCGGTTTGCCGATGCATCGCATGTTTGATGGGCCTGTGGCTGAGTTAACGGTCGTGGGCTGCATCGGTTGGGTTCCGATGATCGGAACGCCGGAACGTGCAGATTGGAAAAAATTCCCGGCACTGAAATGCCGTGATAAAGTGCTCCCACCATGAAGTCACTCTTCCTCGCGACTGCTCTGCTATTCGTCACAAGCATTTTGGCCCAAGACATTCCCTTGACTCCATATATAGTGGACCACCACGCGCGCCAGGACTCGGCCGCGGATGTCCGCTTTTTACTGGACGCTCCGGCGGGAAAATACGGGTTCGTCGTCGCACATGACGGTCACTTGTTCCTGCCAAACGGGCAACGCTTCCGGTGCTGGGGAGTCAACGATGCAGGATGGACCGAAGGCTCCGCCCTGTTGCCGCCTCACAAAGACGCAGAAATAATGGCCAACGAGCTGGCTCGCATCGGCGCCAACTGCGTGCGCTTTCAGTTTCTGGATCTTCTCGATCGGCACCAGACTCGCCAAGGCGCATTCGCGAATCGTCCTCGAAGCGGGCCCATACAACATAGTCCCGCCGGCCTGATCGACGCGGACCGCGACGATACGCGCGTCCTTGACAAGGATCAATTGGACAAGCTGGATTACCTGATCTACCAACTGAAGATCAACGGTATCTATGTTGATCTGAACCTGAACGTGGGGCGCGTGTACAAAAAAGGGGACGGTGTTGAGGGCTATAACCTGATCGGAGTCGCCAAGGCAATTACTTACTTCGACCCGAAGCTAATCGAACTCGAAAAGGAATACGCCAGAGAGCTTCTGACTCATCACAACCCCTACACCAACACCGATTACGCGCATGAACCTGCCGTTATGATCGTCGAGATCCTGAATGAAAATTCGGTGTTGGAGTTTTGGCAGCGCAACTGGTTTCGCGGCGACCTAAAGCCCGACGCACCAAGGTACCAGCTCGACCTGACGCCGTATCACAAAAAGCTGCTGACCGATCTCTACAACAAATGGCTGGCAAAGAATCGCACCGCGGCACAGATCGCCGCTCTGCGAAAAGAAGCGGGTGTTGCGGCCGGACAGCCCGTGCCCTTGTTGATGCGCCAGGATTTCGACGAGGCGCCGAAAGATCGCTTCTACACTGAAGCCACTTTCTACACCGATCTCGAGAGCGGATTCCTGACCATGATGGACGACTACCTGAAGAAGGACCTCGGCGTAAAGTCGCTCATCATCGGCACGGCGGACCACACCTATTTCATCCCCGGCATGCCATTGGTGCGCAGCCTGGCCAAGCTCGACATTGTGGATTCTCACGTCTACTGGCAGACTTTTGGATTCTCAGGACTCCGCGATACGCCCATGGTGAACGATCCATTGCACTCAATCGTGGTGAAGTTGACACGCTCCGCGATGGAAGACAAGCCGCATACGGTAAGCGAGGTGAACGATCCCTTCCCGTCTGACTATGAGAGCGAGTTTATTCCCATCCTCGCTGCGTACGGAGCCTTTCAGGATTGGGACGGTATTTTCGTTTACGCGTACGAATCCAAGCTGGAGGGACAGTGGCAGCCGGTCATCGGAGATCACTTTGATATCAGCGAGGATCCCGTAAAGATAGCCCAGATGCCGGCTGGTGCGTTGATCTTTCTCCGGCACGATGTGGGGACCGCCAGAAAGACGATAGCGCGCACCTATTCGATGCAGCAGATTAACGAGAGCATGCGCCTGCCCAGTTCGGAATTGCCCTATTTCACCCCGGGATTTCCGCTCTCGATCCCGCTGGAGCACCGGTCTGTGATTGAATGCCTCGATTGCCAGCCAACGCAGAAGTTTACCGATGTTCCATCCAACCCGATCGTCTCGGACACGAAGCAGCTTTCCTGGCATGTATCGGACAAGACGAAGCACGGCCTCGTTTCCATCGATACAGACCGCTCGACAGCGCTGGTGGGTTTCGTGAAAGAGGCCGGCGTTGAAACCTCACATCTCTCGGCCGAAATTTCCAACGATTTCTGCGCCATCACGCTTTCTTCGATGGATGGCAAACCCATTTCCCACTCCGAATTGCTGCTGCTGACGACGACGGGCCGAGTAGAAAACACGGGGCAGGTCTGGAACGAACGCAGGACCGACTCCAAGGTTTGGGGCACGGCGCCAACGCGGATCGAAACTATTAAGGGCTATATCCTTCTGAAAGATATTGAGGGTGCAGTCGGAATGGATGTGACAGCGCTCGACGGGGCCGCAAAGCCTATCAATGTCGCGCATGGCCGCGAAATCGAGCAAGGATGGGAATTCCCTGTGGGCGATGTGGCGACCACGACGTATCTGATTAAAGTCATTCGCTGAGTCATACGCTGAATGTAGAGGAAATCCGCATGCCACTCGTTTCCGAATGCCGGAACCGAAGACAGGGTTGCTGTTTCCAGGATTGCGTTCTTGCGGCCGAGTGCGGTATCACGGGGCAGATGACATTCTGCAAAATGTTTTTAAGGTATTTCGTGATGCGTGGGCGCGGGTACTTATGCTGCGCGGCTGTTTTCTGGATAGGAGCTTCACTGGCGCAGGCGGCCGCCTCGGCGGGAGCATCGCACCTGATGCGGCCATCCGGCCTGCGCTGCGACGGCAAGAGCGAGCCGCTGGCCATTGCCGACGCGCATCCGCAGTTTTCCTGGCAGCTCACGCCTTCGTCGACTGCGCTGCACTCCGTAAGCCAATCTGCATACCGCATTCAGGTGGTCGAGGATCAGGACGGATTCGCAGCCTCGCACAAGATTCTCTGGGATAGCGGCCAGGTTCCCAGTCCGGCAAGCTTTGCGGTCGTCTACGCGGGGCCGGCGCTCGCAGCGAGTCACGCGTACCAGTGGCGCGTGGAAGTGTGGGACGAGCAACACCATGCGAGCGGCTGGAGCAACGCGGGCCACTGGATGCAGGCGCCGGTGTGGCGCGCGGCATGGATCGCTGCGCATCCAACCGTTTCGGCCGATGACGAACCGTTGCCGCTCTTCCGCAAATCATTCACAATTCCACATCGCGTTCTGCGCGCCGTGCTCTATGCTTCCGGCCTCGGCCAGGATGAACTGCGGCTCAATGGCCAAAAGGTCGGCAACGATGAACTGACTCCGGGCTGGAGCGACTACCGGAAGACGGTGTACTACGACGCGTTCGATGTGACGGCGATGCTGCACGCGGGGCCGAACGCACTGGGCGTGATGCTGGGTAACGGAATGTATCACGTGGTGAAAACTCCCGGCCGCTACACGAAGTTTGTGGGTAGCTTTGGCGAGTTGAAATGCACGTTGCAACTGCATATTGATTTCACCGATGACAGCTCGGCGGAGATTTTGAGCGATGGAACGTGGAAGACAGCGCCGGGGCCGATCACGTTTTCGTCGACCTATGGCGGTGAAGATTACGAAGCGGGCTTTGAGCCGAAGGGCTGGGACCGCGCAGGTTTTGACGATCGCAAATGGAAGCCGGTGTCGGTGGTCGATGGCCCGGGCGGCGCGCTGACGCCTGAGATCGCGCCGCCAATTCGCGTGATGCACGTGTACACGCCGGTGAAAGTAACGCACCCCAAACCCGGCGTGACGGTCTACGACTTCGGGCAGAATTTTGCGGGCTGGCCGAAGATCGAAGTGAGCGGCCGCGCCGGCGCGGTGATCAAGCTGATTCCGGGCGAGCTGCTGAGTAAGGACGGGCTGGTTTTGCAGCGCAGCTCGGGCGGCCCGCAGTGGTATTCTTACACGCTGCGCGGCGGAACATCGGGCGCAAACGTGGAGACGTGGCATCCGCTGTTCAGCTACTACGGATTTCGATACGTGCAGGTGGAAGAGGGCGCGGGGAACGACGTGCACCTTGTGAGCTTGCGCGGCGAGGCAGTGCACTCGTCTTCGCGGCAGACAGGCGAGTTCGCATCGTCGGATGTGATGCTCAATCGCATTCACGAGCTGATTCTGCACGCCATTGAAAACAATGCGGTGAGCCTTTTTACCGATTGCCCGCATCGCGAGAAATTGGGCTGGCTGGAGCAGACGCATTTGATGGCGCCATCGCTGCTCTACGATTTCGACTTTGCCGGTCTTTATGCCGCTACGGCGCGCAACATCGCCGACGTGCAGCGCAAGGACGGTCCGGAAGCCGGAATGGTGCCGACGACCGCGCCGCAATATGTGGTCTTTGAGCCGGCGAAGTATGAGGTTTTCAACGATTCGCCGGAGTGGGGAAGCGCGGCGGTGCTTACGCCCTGGTACGTCTATGAGCGGACGGGCGATCGCGAATTCCTTGCGGCGCAGTACGGCGTGATGCGGGCGTACACGGAGTATCTGGGAACGCGTGCGCACGATGGCATTGTCGATTACGGGCTCGGCGACTGGTTCGACATCGGGCCGGGAGCACCGGGAATCTCGAAACTGACGACGGCGGGCGTGACAGGCACCGTCATGTACTACCAGGATTTGAAGGCTCTGGAAAAAACCGCGGCAGTCCTGGGCCGGAACGATGAGAGCGAAGCATACGCACTGCAGGCGGCGCACATTCGCGACGTTTTCAATGCGCGCTTCTTCAATGCGGCCGAGCACCGTTACGACAAAGGCAGCCAGACAGCGCAGGCCATGCCGCTCGCGCTGGGCATGGTTCCCGGAGATCAGCGGGCGGTGCTTGACGCGCTGGTGAAAGATATTCGCGCGCACCAGAATCACACGACGTGCGGCGAAGTGGGCTTCCATTACGAGGTGGACGCGCTGCTCGAGGGCGGCCGATCGGATGTGCTTTTCGCCATGCTCGAACGCACCGATGCGCCGAGTTACGGCTACATTCTGGCGCAGGGTGCGACGTCGTTGACGGAGTCGTGGGACGGTGGCCACTCGCAGGATCACTTCATGCTGGGCAGCGCGGAGGAGTGGCTTTATCGCGGGCTTGGCGGCATCAACGTGGATCTGGCACGCCAAGGCGCGGAACAACTGGTTTTGCATCCCGCAGTTGTGGGCAAGCTCAAATGGGTGCGGACACGGTACGATTCGGCTCTCGGTCCAATTGAAAGCAACTGGCAACGCGGGTCGACGGAGACGGTTTACGACTTTACTGTGCCGGCGAATACGACGGCGACGATCGCGATCGATTCGGCAGCGCCGGGCGCGGCAAAAGTGAATGGCGTATCCGCGCCAAAGGCGGCTGGCGTCGTGCATGCGTCTGCTGAAGGCCGCAGGCTTGAACTGACTGTCGGGTCAGGCGTCTATCAGATTCGCGCCGCAAATCCTGCGTAGTGACTTCCGGCAAATTACGTTTTTCGCGGATCTCCCACCACGGCGTCGAGCATGCGACGGAGATGTCGCGGACCTCTTCGGCCACTTGCCCGAGACGGCGCGGTAGTAGTGATAGAGCGCACCATTCGTCGCTCCATGCCAGGCCAATCACCGCGGCGCCTGCTTCGTTGCCGGCGTTGGGATAAGCGTTCCATGCGCCCAGATAGCGGTCATGAATTTTTTCAAGCGCCCCGGCGATCTGAGGCCATCTTCGCGAACGGCGCAGCTGAGTGCGATGTTATGGCACGTGTAATGCAAGTTCGGATCGATCACCGCGCCCAGGCATGTGATGCTTGCCTGACCGACGCGACGCGTGATCATGGCAGGCTGGCCGTCAAGCCAGCCGTTTGCCCTGCTGTACCTCAGAAGCACCTGCCTTCCGGCGCCGTTGTGGAGAGCTGCTCCGCCCAGTTCGAGACAAACCCGGAGTCCAGCGTTCCGCCTGCCGGAATTGACCCGCTGCCGGTTCGTTGTGGTTCGTAAGGTCCGATGCAAATGCAGTAAGGTGAGGTGCAATCGAAATTCGGCTTGCTTTACCGGCCTTCCGTGTTCCATGAAATTCGGATTGGACATGGAAGCTGGATGGGCCCGCCGCTTGAAAAGGCAAACCGTTGTCGACTGAATCCATACCGACCCTCGCACTGATTCACACTAGTCCTACACTGGCACCCGGCTTCACCAAGCTTTGCCATCGTCACCTGCCTGAGGCAAGGGTATTTCATATGGTAGACGAGAGCCTGATTCAGGACACGGTGCGAGCCGGGTACCTGCGCAAAGCGACCATTCGCCGTTTGATCGAACAGATTGCGTCGGCGGCGGAGGCTGACGCGAATGCCGTTCTCGTCACCTGTTCCTCGATCGGGCCGGGCGTCACGCTGGCGCAGCAGCTCTTTGAGATCCCGGTGCTGCGCATCGACGACGCCATGGCCGAAAACGCGGTACAGCAGGCGCAAACCATCGGGGTGCTGGCTACGCTACGGACCACCCTCGATCCCACAACCGCGCTGCTGCGCGAGAAGGCGGCTCGCGCGGGCCGCAAGGTGGAACTGGTAGAGTGCTTGTGCGAAGATGCTTTTCCCGCTGTGCTCGCCGGCGACACAGCCACCCACGACAGGATCCTGGCCCAGGCCCTGGTGGAAGATTTGAAGGGAGTGGACTTGATTGTGCTGGCGCAAGCTTCAATGGCGCGCGTGCTCACCACGCTTGCCGCAGACGTTGTGCATGCGCCCGTGGTCTCCAGCCCGGAACTCGCCATCCTGAGCGCGCGGCAGGCGCTGGACTTGCCGCAACCGGCGAGGGCGGGCGCTTGAAGCAGCACCGGGAATTTCGGGCGGTGCTCAGCTTTCCGCGTGCTGGCGTTGGCCGGCTTCAGCCGGGCAGCAGTGTGGTGGTTCCGTTTTTCGCAACCAGCCGCGGCAGGATCCGGCCTCCGTCCCAAAGCCGTTCCGCAATGCGGATTTCCCCAGTCCGGAGCGAATCGCATTGCAGAGCAACTGATTGAAATGTTCACCTGACCCGCATGTCTACCGCACGAGTGCGCTCGTGCAGACAGTTCCAGTCGACAGTGGGGAGTCTTTCCCAAGACTCCCAAGACAAAATTGAATTGGGGGAAAACGAAGCATGAGGAGACTCACGTTCGTTGCAATCTCAATCGTATGCCTCGCCGCCTATGCGTCAGGCCAGCAGACACGCGGGACATTGACGGGCTTGGTAACGGATCCTACTGGCGCCGTTGTGCCCAACGCACCCGTCCAAGTCGTCAACGCCGACACCGGAGCAACCGTGACCGTGAAATCGAACAGCCAGGGCTCCTACGTCGCTCCGTTTCTTCAGCCCGGCAACTACAAAGTCAGCGTGCAGTTGGCCGGTTTCAAAACCTATCTGCACACCGGCATCGAGCTGCAGGTCGAGGCAACCGTAAGGGAAAACATTGTGTTGCAAGTCGGCAACGTCAGCCAGTCTGTCATCGTAACGGCTGCAGCTCCGCTGATCGACACATCGACCGCCGATACCGGCCAGTCGCTCACGCCGGAAGAAGTGCAGGACCTGCCCAACAACGGGAACTCGGCATTCTCTCTCGAGCGCGATGAGTATGGCGTCATTCCCATTGGCAGCAACGCCACCTCCCAGATCACGCCGACCAGCAACTCCGGAGCGAACAGTTTCGCTGCCGGCGGCGGTCAATCCGCGTCTTCCGAAGTGCTTTTGAACGGCGTCCCGGACATGGAATCTTCCAGCCGCCAGGTGTCATACCTGCCCTCGCTGGATTCAGTCGATACGGTCCACGTCGATCAGTTTTCAGCCAATGCCGCACTCGGCGATACCATCGGCGGCACCGTGAACATCACAACCAAAAGCGGCACCAATCAACTCCATGGCACCATCTCCGAGTATTACAACGGATCGCGCCCTTTTGAGGCGCTCCCTTACTTTACAAAGCCGGGCACAAAGATCGCTTCTTCTCACTACAATCAGGACGGCGCGAGCATCGGCGGCCCAGTTGTGATTCCCCATGTGTTTAACGGCCACAACAAGATGTTCTTCTTCTACGCGTTCGAGGGTTACTACATTAACTCATCGTCGCCCACCATCTCCAGCGTTCCCACCGCGGATGAAAGAAACGGCGACTTTCATGCCCTGCTCACCGCCGACGGAGCTTCGGCTCAGTTCTACGATCCCTATTACGACCCGGCAGTTACTTCAACCGGATACCAGACCATCGGCGGCAAGCAATACTGGATCCGCTCCGCGATTCCCAACAATTGCATTACCGGCACAACCAGCTACTGCCAGGCAAACGGCTACTCGCCCGACACGCAACTGACGCTCAGCCCCATCGCGCAGGCGTATCTCAAACTGGTTCCGTTGCCGAATTACAATGGATCCTCAACCAAGGCCGATGGCGAGAACAATTACATCAATGCTCCCGCGAGCTCTCAGAGATACACGTCGAACATGGCGCGCATCGACTTCAATATCAGTGATTCCGACAAGATCTTCGGAGAAATGCACTTTAGCAACTACTCCATCCTGAAAGACAACTACTACAGCAACCCTGCCATAAGCGGTTCAGCAAATTACGCTAAGCAACCCGGCGGACAAATCGATAACGTTAAGACCTTTTCTTCGTCGTTGAGCCTGGAAACCCGTCTCGGATTCCAGCGGTACAACCTCTCGGCTCCTCCCAGCACCTTAGGCACATCTCCGACGGCTTTCGGTTTTCCCGGCTATGTCGCCTCCAATTCCGTCAATCTTGCGGTTCCATATGTCACTTTCAGCGACGCCACTTCGATCGAGCCCTTCAGCAACCAGACGAATGGATATGGAAAGATCGACTACCTGACAGGGTACGCCGTCCTGAACAAGACATGGGGACGCCATTCGCTCAAGGCAGGAGTCGATGCCCGCACCTGGAAGAAATCCGGATTCTCGCCTGCCAGTGCCAACGGCCAGTACGCGTACACTGCGTCGAAAACCAGCTTCCTCGCCCAATCGCCGAACTACGCGGCCGATGAAATCCAGCAACCTTTCGGAGACGCGTTTGGGCTGTTCGAATTGGGCCTGCCCAGCACCGGCACCTATCAAATCACGAGCAGATTTCAGTACGACAATTGGTATGAGGCGTACTTCGTCCAGGATGATTGGAAAGTCCGAAGCAACCTAACCTTCAGCATGGGTCTGCGGCTCGACCACGAGACGGCAGTTGTCGAAAGTAACAACCGCATGCTCCAGAACTGGTATGCCAGCAAACCCAACACCGCCACCAGCGCGGTGACGACCACATATGCAAGCCAGTACCCCACCAATGAAGCGGCGTTGGCCGGTTACAACCCGGCTTACCTGCCGTCTCCCTCTGCTTTCAATGCGAATGGCGCTACGGTCTATGAAACTTCTGGCAACCGCGCTCCCTATCACCCGGCGCCGCTCTATGTCAGTCCGCGCTTCGGATTTGCGTGGGCGCCTGCACGCTTTAATAACAGATTCGTGGTGCGCGGCGGGTATGCGATCGTAAATCAGCCCTTTGGAACTTACACTGCCAACTCCACCACCGGCTACACGCAAGCCACCAGTATGGTCATGACCAACAGCAGCGTAAACGGCGGCTACACACCGATAACAACCTGGGAAAGCCCTTATCCAAACACCAATTCAGCTAATGCCAATTACAATCCAATCGCCCAGCTTCTCGGTTCTTCGCAAGGCCCCGATGCCTCGCTTGGCAGCAGCCTTATCTATTTCGCGAACGTGAAGGTGCCTTACACTTCAAGGTTCAGCCTCGACGTCCAGAAAGAATTTGGCCGTGGCTGGATGGCGGAAATCGGCCTGATGCACTCGCTGTCGGTGCATAACAGCCTTTACATCAATACGAACAACTACCCGTATACTCAGTACCTCGACCACACGCCGAACGCGAACAGCACCTCCGCCCTCGCCGTATCCAACAATATGGCCGTTAAGGTGACGAATCCGTTCTATCATCAGTTTCCCTCCTTCACTACTGCATCGGGCGCCGTGGTGCCTAACACCACCGCTCTGAACACTAGCTCGACGATTGCGGTAAGCAGCCTGGCTGTGGCTAATCCGGCATATACCGGCACCAGTGCGTTTTATCTTCCGCAGTCGACCATCAAATTCAACGCCTTGACCGCGCGCCTCGAAAAGCGCATGTCCGACGGCCTTGAGTTTAACGTCAACTTTGAGTGGTCGCGGCAGTTGGGAACCACGCAGCAACTGAATCCAGGCATTCTCTGGTACGGAGAGACCTCCTCGGACTTTCCCATCCACCTGGCTGTTACGCCGATCTATGAGTTGCCTTTTGGCCGCGGACGTCAGTTCATGAACCATGCCAGCAGACCTGTAGACCTCGCGCTTGGCGGCTGGAAGGTCAGCAGCGAGTATCAATATCTGTCTGGGGCGCCGCTCTCATGGGGCAACGTCAACTACACGGGGAATTTCCACGACTTCAATAATCACCCGCACTTTACGGCGGGGCCTTCGTTCAATACCGCTAACTTCGACAAAGTCTCAGCCGACCAACCTGGATCGTGGAATTATCGCACCTTCCCCGGCTATCTGTTGCGCTCCGATCCCACAAACAACTTCAACTTCTCGGCCTTGAAAGACTTCGTCATATGGGAACGGGTGATCCTTCAGTTCCGTGCCGATGCATTCAATGCGCTCAACCACGCACAATTGAAGGCACCCAACCTATCGCCAACTTCTTCTTCGTTTGGCTATATCACTTCGCAGGCCAACGCAAACCGCACCTTGGCCGGCGGACTGCATCTCCGCTTTTAAGCCGCGAATCCCCAATCCGCGCGGGGGAGAAACACTTCTCCCGCGGATGAGGCACCTCACCAGGATTAGGTTCTAACGAACTAAGCCGTTGCTACATTGAGTGCAGTTTGCTCGAGAACGAGGGGGTCGTCGAGCTCGTTCTGGAAGCTGAGCAGGCGGGCCCACAGTTGGCGCTTCACATCGGCGTGCGCAGGATCGTCGGCAAGATTATGCGTCTCCCAGGGGTCTTCTGCGAGATCGAAGAGCTGGATCTGGTGCGCCTTGGGATAGATGATCAGCTTATTGCGCTTGGTGCGCACGCTGCGCTGGACTCCGGTGTAGCGGCAGAAGACCGCGTCGTGCAGCGTTTTCTCGCCATGCAGAAGTGGTACGAGGCTGGGGAATTCAACTGTGGACGGAATCGCAGCGCCGGCCAGCTCGCAGGTTGTGGCGTACATGCTGTGCTGGTAAACGAGCTCATCGATGACGCGGCCCGCCTTTATGTTTGGGCCAGCGATGATTAGGGGCATGCGAACGCTGCACTCATAGAGATTCTGTTTTCCCATGAGTCCATGCTCGCCGACAGCGAGGCCATGGTCTGCGGTGAGAATGACGTAGGTGTTGGCGGCGCGACCGGATTGCTCGAGGGCGGTGAGGATTCTTCCGATTTGCGCATCCAGATAGGAGATGAGCGCGTAGTATTCGCGGCGATGGAGCTGGACAGCCTCTTTGGTGCGCGGAAACGGCGCGAGCATTTCATCGCGCACGCGTGCATCGCCCTGGTCGAATGGGTGTTCGGGGAGATAATTCGGAGGAATTTCGATTTTATCCTGCGGGTAAAGATCGAGAAACTCTTTCGGCGATTGGCGAGGATCGTGTGGCGAGTTGAAGCCGACATACATGAAGAAAGGCTTGTCACGGTGCGCGAGTTGATTCGTCAGGAAATCTGAAGCAACGTCGGCGTAGACACTGCAGGCGTGCTCAATCCGGTCGGGCGAGGCATTGCGCCACAGTGCCGCGCTGACCCAGTGACCGCGCTGCGCTTCGTCGTCGGGTTGCCAGGAGTTACCCGGACTGGGTCGGTTGTAGGCCTGGCCATTCTCGGGCGTTGAGATAAACATGGCAGGGCCGATGGGACCGAGCTCGCGGAAGCTGCGACCGAGCAGGGGCGGACTGAGATGCCATTTACCGCAGATGTAGGTGTCGTATCCGGCCGCGCCCACGGTCTGGCCCCAGGTTTGCACTTCTTCATCGTGATGCTGCGCGCGAAAAGCGGTGAGGCCTGTGTTCAGCATGGTTCGGCTGGGAACACACACTGCGCCGGACCAAGAGCCCTGATAAAAGCAATGCGTGAAGACCGATCCCGATGCGGCGAGGCGATCGAGGTTGGGCGTGTGAACTTCGGGGTTGTTGATGGAGCGAATAGAACGGTAGGTGAGGTCGTCCGCGATCATGAAGAGAAAATTCGGGCGATCGTCGCGGGAAGCAGAAGGGGCGGACGCCCGAAGGACGTCGTTCGCAGCGAGACCTGCCGGAAGCAATCCGAGGAATTTGCGGCGATCCATAAGAACTCCTGTTCGAGCAGACCGTGAATCTAGAGAGGCCCGACGCCAGTCAAAAAGGGCATTGGTGGAGCAAGCGCCTGTACAACAAGTGTTAGAGAAATATCAGCCTGACGCTTTCTTTGGCTCGATGCGCGGGCGTTCGGGTATTTGCGCTTCCATTGCCTGCATGCGGTCCCACAACTGCTGCTGCTGGGTGGCGTGGCCGGGATCGCCGTAAAGGTTCTTCTTCTCAAGGGGATCATTTGCCAGGTCATAGAGCTCATATTCCTGCGGCTCCATGGGATAGTGGATTAACTTGTGCTGCTCTGTGCGAATGCCGCGACTGGGGCGGACTCCTTCGGGATTGACCCATTCGTAATAGTGGTAGTACCAGTCTTTGCGGAAATTGGGATCGGGAGCCTGAGCCAGGGGAATCATGCTTTTGCCCTGCATCTGCTGAGGGATCGGGACTCCGGCAAGATCGAGGATTGTTGGCGCAATATCGATGTCAAGTACAGTTTCATCACGGACGGTCCCGGCGGGAATGCGCCTGGGATAGCGAATCATCATGGGCACGCGAATGGAAGGTTCGTGCATCAATCGCTTGTCGAACATGCGCCACTCACCCAGAAAGTATCCGTGATCTGAGGACTGAATGATAGCGGTGTCGTCAAGGATTTTGTTCTTCTCGAGGTAATTGAATATTTTGCCGATGTTTTCGTCTACTGCGACCAAGCCGGCGTAATAGTTTTTGGCGACGGCCTCAAATGATCCGCAAGCCTCGTGTCCGGGCGAGGTGCCGATCTTGTTTTTTGCGGCGGCAAAGCTCGGAGGCTTACCGGGATACCCCTGAAGGTCGTCGTCAAAAGTTTCGGGGATGGGAATCACTGTTCCGCGATAGAGATTGAAGTGACGGCGCGCGCGGAAGAACGGCTCGTGGGGCGCGACGAACCAGACGAGCAGACAAAACGGCTTGTCGCTCTGGCGCATCTGGAGCCAGTCAAGAGCGCGATCGGTGGCAAGATCGTCGGGATAGAAGCCCTCGTAGCGAATTTCTTCGCCGACTTTTCCGTCGCGTCCTTCTTTGAAGAGCGGACGAACATAGTTGTTGCTGGCGTCGTTGTGGCCGAAGTAATAATTCCAATTCCTCTCTTCGACGCCATTGTGAATGTGAACCTTGCCGACGATGGCGACGTCGTAACCAGCTTCGCGCAAGATGTCCGTGAAGAGTGGAATTTCCGCGGGCAGCGGGACGTGGAGAAACTGATTGGAGAGAGCTCCGGTAGAGCGAGAGTAGAGACCGGTAAGCAAGGTGGCGCGCGCGGGGGCACAGAGCGCGTTGGTGCAGAAGGCATTGCGGAACATCATGCCTTCGCGGCCGATACGATCGTGATTGGGAGTCTGCAAGATCGTGTTGCCCGCGATGGAGAGCGCGTCATTGCGCTGCCCTTCGCCGAGGAAGAAGACGAGGTTGGGCCGCTTCGGCTGTGACTGCGCTGAGGCAAGCGATGCACCGGCCGAGCCAGCGAGCAGCGTGCCGGCAAGGGCGGCGGAGCCTTGCAGAAATTCGCGGCGCGTGGTCTCTTTGCCGGCATGATCTGAATCTGGATGAGCGAGCGAAGATGAGTTGGGCTCGATCGAATTGGGCATTTGCGATTCTCCAAAGTCCTACTAAAGTAATTGCTGACTGTTCACGCGCCGGCGGGATGGGTTCGGACCGATATGGCGACGGGTTCTGATTCAAATTAAAGCGAGATCTTCAAAGTGACTCCGAGCTGCGCGGGAAGACCCGTTGGCGGCTGAGCGGGGAACTGGACGCGCAGGCCGCCGGATTCCTGTTGAAAGCTCAATTTGTCTGCATAGCCAAGCAGTGCGACGTTGGCAACTTTGCCCGGCTCTTGAGGACTGGATGCGCCTAGGGCCTGGATAAGAGATTCGCTCGATGGCCAGCCCATGATGAATGCATAGATCGTATCAGAACCTTTGGTGGTGAAGCGGATGTCTTCAGCGGTGAGTTGTTTGCGTTTGCGCTCATTGAAGGCTGCGCCGGGAGTAGACTGATTCAGCTTCATTGCGGGCCCTTCCCCGTAGATCTTCCAAGGCCGGGTGGAGTAGATGCCTTCGCTGTTCACCTGCATCCATGCGGAGAAGTCGGCTAGGAATTGCAACTCGTCGGAATCGGGAACGCCGTTGTTGGGCAAGGGAATGTTGAGAAGGAGATTGCCGTTCTGGCTGACGATGTCGACCAGCAGATCGACCACCGTTTTCGGAGTTTTGTAACGATGATGCTGGAAGAGCGGCAGACTGTAGTGCCACCCGCCGATGCAGGTGTCGGTCTGCCATGGCTGATTGCGGATCTGGTTGGCGAGGCCGCTTTCGAAGTCGAGAACGCAAGCGCCAGAGACGCAGTCTTCTTCGTGCTTGCAGGTGTAGACGGCCTGGTTCCTGCCGCCATGGAGGCGCGCGCTAAGGTTGTAGAGATTGGCGACCACGCTGCAACCGTAATCCTCGAAGGGAAGAGGACCATCGGTGTAAAGCAGGTCGGGCTGGTAGCTGTCGACGAGATCACGAATGCGCAGGAACCAGTGCTGCTTCCAGGAATCGGGGATGCCTACGTCGTTCCATGCGAAGGGACCACGGGCCCATTCGGAGGTAGCTGCTTCGTGGTAGAGATCGAAGTATGCAGGGTCGTGGCCGTCGTAGGGCACGTCTTGCGAGGGTCCGGTTAGATCGGCGCCGTGCGCGACGCCAAACCACTTGTAGCTGATCCAGAGATGTTCCGAAACACCGAACCTGAGTCCGCGAGTGACAGCCGCTTTTTTCCATTGGCCCACGATATCTTTGTGCGGGCCAACTTTCACGGCGTTCCATCGGTTGTACTTCGAGTTCCAGAGATCGAAGTTGTCATGATGGACGCCCATGCTGACGAAGTACTTTGCGCCGGCCTTTAAGTAGAGATCCATCAGATGCTCGGGATCGAAGTCGGCTGCCTTCCATAGCGGACAAAGATCCTTGTAACCGACTTTGGATGGATGGCCGTAGGTTTTGAGCTGGTAGGGATACTGGCCGCTGGTTTGCACGTACATGTAGCGGGCATACCAATCGCCGCGCTCAATTCCCGACTGAGGGCCCCAATGCGACCAGATACCGAATTTGGCGTCGCGATACCAGTCGGGAACGGCATACTGCTGGAGGGATTCGCGGGTGCCACGAAATGTGCCGGGATGAATGGCGAGTTGTGGCAACGCCTCAGCCCTTTTTGCGCTGATTGCGGCGATGGCGGCAGCTCCGCCGGCCAAGTACTGAATCGCAGCTCTTCTAGTTGTACGCACCCGTTCGAGATCTCCAGGGAATTCGCCTCAGAATGGCGGGCAGTTATCGTTAACTAGGACAACCGCGATACTAGACTGCGGCATCTTCGTTGTCAAGACAGTAAGTTTCCAGAGGCAACGTGAGGATCTAAGGCTCGCAATCAATCTTCGAGGCAATTGGTGGATTCGGTCCAGCTGCAGCCCGTGGGGCCCGTGGGGACAAAGGCGAGGGACGGGTCGTAGTCAGGGTTGGGTGTGGGCATGGCGGCATTCAAGCCGACACGCCAGTCATGGAGTTTGCGGCGCAGTTCTTCGGCCTTGGGCGCGAAGCTCGAGGAGAAGTCGTATTGCTCGCCGGGATCGAGCGCGAGGTTATACAGCTCTACGTGGGAGTCCTCGAAAAACTCAATCAGTTTCCACTCGCCTTCGCGGATGGCGCCGGAAGGCGCGCCACCCTGATCACTGTAGTGGGGATAATGCCAATAGAGCGCGTTGCGTGGCGGAGCCGCAGCTCCGCGAAAGAGGTTGCTCACGTCAATTCCGTCGCAGGGCTGAGGAGGTGAGCCAGCTCCCGCGGCGTGTATGAGGGTTGGCAAGAAATCGGCTCCGATGATCGGAGCTTCGCACGTGCTTCCGGGGCGCATAACTCCGGGCCAATGCACAATGAGGGGCTCGCGAATGCCGCCTTCATAAAGAAAGCCCTTGCCGGCGCGGAGGCCGCCGTTGTTGGCGATGCGGTGAAGATCACGGCCCTGAAAACCGACACCACCGTTATCGGAGGTGAGAAGAATGATCGTATTGTCTGCAACGCCAGCGCGCTCGAGGGTGCTGCGCAAACTGGCCAAAGCGAGGTCGGTGCTCTCAATCATTGCCGCGTAGACCGGATCGGGCTCATCTTTGCCGCCATTCTTGCGGCGATATTTCTCGATCATCGCCAGTTTGGCTTCAAGAGGAAGATGGACAGAGTATTCGGCCATGTAAAGGAAGAAAGGCCCCTTTGCGGCGGCCTGCCGAACATAGTCGTCCATCTTCTGAGTGAGTACATCAGTAAGGTAGTCATCTTTGGTATAGCCGGAGAGGTTGTGGAAGTGAAAAGGGCCGAAATAAGAAGGCGGATGTCCGTGCAGGTCACCTGCGATGTTCACGTCGAAGCCGAAGTTCTCAGGGAGGTAACCATCGCCGCCAAGATGCCATTTGCCGATGGCCGCGGTCTGATATCCGGCAAAGCGCAACTGCTCGGCGAGGGTTGGCGTGGCAGAGTCAAGGTGCAGCAGGCTGGATGCGTCGCGGAGTTTCTTGTGGGGATAGACGACGCCGGGAATCCATTGCGTGAGATGCAGGCGCGCGGGAGACTGCCCGGTGAGGATTGAGGCGCGACTGGGCGAGCAAACCGGCGCGCTGGCATAGGCATTGGTGAAGCGCATGCCTGCGCGTGCAAGGCGGTCGATGTTGGGTGTTTCAACGAACGTATTTCCGTAACAGCCCAGATCGCCGTAACCGAGGTCGTCGACGAGAAAAAGCACGATGTTGGGGCGAGTTGGCGCGCCGGGCGGTGAAGCGAGCGCTGCCAAGGGTTTCGACGACGCGCCCGCAAGCGCGGCGCCGGCCAGCGAGCTCAGGAATTCTCTTCTGTTTGGATTCTTCATCATGATGATCTCAAATCAGATGGCCGCTCACGCAACAGACTGCTGGTTCCTGCTACATGAGCACGCGGCTGATATTGGGATGGGGCATTGTCTCGATCGAAAGTGATCGGGTTAGCCACATATTTCTGCCATCTTACTGCAGGAAGCTGTGGACGAAGACAGGGAGTCATCGTTATAGTTAACGAAAATTACGGCGAGGTCACTGATTGCTGCGGTCGGCAGCTGGACTCTCGCTCGCGCGAAAAGAGGAGAGCAATGAAACTTAGCAGACGGCAGGCGCTACGAATGATGGGCGGTGCGGTTCCAGCGATTGCATTGGGGAGCAGAATGAAAGGCGCGCTTGCGCAGAGCACGGGCGGCCCCATCGATCTGACCGCAGGCAAGTTTGCCGGCACGCGGGCTTCGTTGCAGGCGTACACGATTCCAGACTGGTTTGCCGACGCGAAGTTCGGAATCTGGTCGCACTGGGGACCGCAGTCGGCTGTAGGTGACGGCGACTGGTACGCGCGCAACATGTACATTCAGGGCTCGCCACAGAATGTGTATCATGTGCAGCGCTTCGGGCCGCCGTCGAAAGTTGGCTATAAAGACCTGATCCACCTCTTCACGGCCGATCGCTGGGACCCCGAAGCTCTGATGGATCGCTACGCAAAGGCGGGGGCTAAATACTTCTTCAGCATGGGCGTACACCACGACAACTTTGATATGTGGAACTCGAAGTGCCAGAAGAGATGGAATGCAGTAAATGCGGGTCCGCGAAAGGACATTGTGGGCCAGTGGGCCGCAGCGGCACGCAAACGCGGGCTGCGCTTTGGCGTGAGCGAGCATTTGTCGAACAGCTTTGACTGGTTTGCGCCCTCGCATCTGAGTGACAAAACTGGACCACTGGCGGGCGTGCCGTACGATGGCTCGGATCCGGCGTATGCAGATCTGTATCACGATTACTCGGGGGAGCCTGCCGATTTTGCAACGACCGTGAAAGCGATGGGGCGTGAGGCGCCGGACAGCTGGAAGCTGGAGTATTTCAATCGCATCAAGGACCTAGTCGACAGCTACCAGCCCGACCTGCTGTACACCGATGGCGGAATCCCGTTTGAGGAGTACGGACTTTCGTGCGTGGCCGAGCTTTATAACGTGGGCCCGGTCGATGCGCATGGCGCGCCGGAGACCGTCTACACCAGCAAGAACAAGAACGATTGCGAACAGGGAACCTGTGCTCTCGACCGCGAGCGCGGCGTGGCGGGAAACATCTGGCCAGTGCCGTGGCAAACCGACACATGCATCGGACAGTGGCACTACAGAGAAGGACAGGTGTACAAGACGCCGAAGAAAGTGATCGACCTGCTCGTTGATATTGTGAGCAAGAACGGCAACCTGCTGCTGAATTTCCCGCTGCCGGCATCTGGTGATCTGGATGCGGAAGAAGTGAAGGTTCTGGAAGGCATCACCGCGTGGATGAATGTGAACGACGAAGGGATCTTTAACACGCGGCCATGGAAGATCAACGGCGAAGGGCCGTCGATGGCGGTGAAGATTACGCAAAACAACTTCAACGAGAACAAGCAGCCGGATTTGGGCGCGGAGGATATCCGATTCACCACCAAGGGCCACACGATGTTTGCCTTCGTACAGGGCTGGCCGGATAAGCCAATCGCGATCGCGTCGTTGGGAACGGGGAGCGCGCAACAGCCGGGGAAAGTGGCGGATGTGCGCATGCTGGGTCGAAATGAGCCGCTGAAATTCGTGCAGGATGCATCGGGGCTGCAAGTTACGCTGGCCGGCGAAAAGCCGGCAACGGCCGATCTCGGAATCACGCTCAAGATCAATTTGGCCTGAGGGCGATGATCGGCCACAGCATATTCGAAGTGAACGCGCCAGCCTGGTGGTTGCAGCGGATCGCGCCGCCATTGCTGGCGTTTTGTTGCGCGGGGTGGGCCGCGTGCGAGAAAGCGCCTGGGCCGGCCGAGTTTGTGAATCCTTTGATCGGCACGGCAAACTCGGGCAACATATTTCCGGGTGCGGTGCTTCCGTTTGGGATGGTGGCATTCAGTCCGGAAGAGCTGCCCGCAGATGGAACTCACCGATCTCTGCCGGGCGGATATTCATATCAAGCGAGTGAAGTGCGCGGATTCTCGCTCACGCATCTTTCGGGTGCGGGTTGCCCGGGAAGCGGCGATTTTGTCTTTATGCCGGTCATGGGTGAGGTGAGGGAATCGCCGGCATTAAATCTGAGGGACCCGCAATATACGAGCGGGTTCAAGCACTCTGACGAACGCGCGGCTGCGGGCTACTACGGAGTTCGCCTGGATAACGGAGTCTTCGTGGAGTTGACTGCCACGCAGCGCACAGGGATGGCGAGGCTTCGCTTCCCGGGAGGAAAGACGGCGACGTTGTTGATTCGCAGCTCCGATAACGAGACATTCAGCGTTGGTTCGGAGGTGAGGATCGACCCGGCGAGGAGAACCGTGAGCGGATGGCTGCGCAGCGGAGGCTTCTGTCGCGGGGGAGCCATTTCGGACTACGACGGCTATTACACGATTTACTTTGTAGCGCATTTCGATCGGCCTTTCCAGAGTCACGGGACGTGGAAGAACGATGCCATCCGCCCCGACAGCGAATCTGCGGAGGGAGGGACAGCGGTTAAAGGGCAAGTGCCGCTCGGTGACGGGGGAAAAGGGGCGGGCGCGTATGTGACGTTTGGTGCGACACCGGACGTCGAAGTACAGATGCGTGTGGGGATTTCTTATGTGAGCGAAGCCAATGCCGAGGAGAATCTTCGCGCCGAGTCGCCGGAAGGGACCACGTTTGAATCAATACGCGCGAAGGCAACGGATGCATGGAATGCCGCACTTGGGAAAATCGAAATTCACGGCGGGATGCACGACCAGAAAGCGGTGTTCTATACCGCGCTCTATCACGCGTTGTTGCATATGAACCTGGCAAGCGACGTGAATGGCGAGTATCGCGGGATGGACCAGGCGACTCACCATTTGGAGGGACCTCAATCCGCAGAATACGCGAATTTTTCCGGATGGGACGTGTACCGATCGCAGGTGCAACTGGTGACGTTGCTGTTTCCGAAGATCGCGAGCGACATGGCGCAGTCGCTGCTGAACCAGGCGAATCAGTGGGGATGCTGGTCGCGGTGGACGCACCAGACGGGCGCGGCTAACGTGATGAATGGCGATCCGTCGGCGCCGGCGATTGCTGCGATCGAGGAATTCGGAGGCGATGAGTTCGACGTAAAGGGAGCGTACGAATCATTGCTTGCCGCGGCTTTGACGCCGCACGACGGTCATCGGTGTTCGCGGCCGAACCTGCAACAGTGGCTTACCGAGCACTACTTCACAGCCTCGAACACGAGGCACGACACGTCTGTGGCGGATACGTTGGAGTATTCGACGGCAGATTTTGCGCTCTCGCAGCTTGCCGGACGGCAAAGCGACACGGCGAATGAGGAGAAGCTGCTTCAACGCGCGCGGTATTGGAAAAGTCTTTACAACCCGAAGGCGACCCCGCAGGAAGGATATTTGCAACCCCGAAAGCGGGATGGAAACTGGAAGAGCTTCGATCCTGCGAGCACAGATGGCTTAGTGGAAGGAACGGGCGCGCAGTATCTGTGGATGGTTCCATTTGATGTGCGCGGGCTTTTTGAGCTGATGGGTGGAAATGAGCCTGCGATTCAAAGACTTGATAGATTCTTCCGCGATGAACATGGAGGATGGGCTTTCACGGCTGACGGCGTGCATCCAGGATTCGAGAACGAGCCCTCTCTGGGGACTCCGTGGCTGTACGACTTTGCTGGCGCGCCGAGTAAGACGCAGGAGACGGTGCGGGCTGTTCTTGACCGGCTCTGGCACGACTCGCCCGACGGGATTCCGGGCAATGACGATCTGGGAGAGATGTCGTCGTGGTACGTGTGGGCTGCGCTGGGAATGTATCCGGAAATTCCGGGAAGAGCGGAACTGCTACTTACCTCGCCGCTGTTTGCGGAAACGACGATTCACCGCGAGAACGGCACCATGCGACTGGCCGCTCGGCGAAGGATCGGGAGCGATGTTTTCATTCATCAGGTCCGAGTGAATGGGAAGCGGTGGCAGCGTCCGTGGCTTCCGGAATCATTCGTCCGTCTGGGGGGCACGGTGGAGTTTGACTTGAGCGACAAGCCAAGCGGCTGGGGTTCAAAGGCGGATGATGCCCCACCGTCATTTGGCGAACGATGACAGAAGCGGAGGCTGCAGAAAACCGGTGCAGGGGCAAAAACGTCGCACGGTACGAGAAATGCCCAGAGGCCGAACGCAAAGGACCCTTACCTCGGCCGCTCGGTTCCTGTTGCAGGAGATTTCCTAGACGTAAACCATTGAATTATAGAGGGAAAACGATCCGGGGATAATTTTCTTGACAAGGCAAGTTTATCTGGAAGATAATCCCGACCCATCAGGATTAATCGTTAACTGTATCGCTTCACAGAGCAACAATTGGGGCGTCCTGAGCGAAGCATCGGATGCCAGAATTTCGTTTCCCCAAGCCCAGATCCAAGGTTGTTCGAAGACAGCTTTAAGAAAGATGCCCAGCCGTAAGGCAACGAGGAGGTCATTACGATGTCGATTGAAAGATTCTTGCGTGGGGCCCTAAAGCAATCCCGGTTCATTCCCGTTGTGCTATGCCTGACATTCGGGTTAGCGGTCCGAGGGCAAACAATCACTGGCACGGTGAATGGAACCGTGACGGACGGGACGGGCGCCGTCGTGGTGGATGCGACCGTAACCGCAATCAACGTGGACACGGGAGTGGAAGTTTCGACGCAGACGAATTCGTCGGGGCTTTACAGCATTCGCTTCCTCCAAATTGGCAGGTACCAGGTGCGCGTAATAAAGACTGGATTTGATGCGCAACTGTTCCCCACATTCACGCTGGAACAGGGATCAACCGCCAAGGTCGACTTCAAACTTCAGGTAGGCAGGACGACCACGATGGTCGAGGTGAAAGGTGCGCTGGCGCCACTGCTCAACACAGAAGACGCGACCACAGCAACGACGCTGGATTCAAACGCAATTGAAAACATCACTAATAAGGGGCGCAATTTTTCACTGTTCACAGAGTTGCTTCCTGGAGCGGTCAACACCGCGCCGGAGTCGCTGGCAGGAAACTTCGCGACGGAGCGCGATACGTCGCAAGTAGATGAGGTAGGTGTCAACGGCAATCGCGCGCAAAACAACAACTACGTTTTGGACGGCATCGAGATCAACGAGACAATCAGTAATCTGATTGGATACAACCCGAATCTCGACGCGCTGGGCGAAGTGAAAGTGATCTCGGCCAATCCATCGGCCGAGTACGGCAATGCCAATGGAAGCACGGTGCTGGCGGCGACGAAAAGCGGCACCAATCAGTATCACGGGACCGTGGGGATCTACATCGAGAATTACAAACTGGACGGGAACAGCTGGAGCAACAAGAATCACGCGAATCCGGCGCAGATCCTTCCGATCAACCCTTACGAGCAGAATATCTGGAGCGGAGCAATCGGCGGGCCTGTGGTAATTCCGCATCTCTTTAACGGCAGGAACAAGCTGTTCTTCTTCATGGACTATGAAGGCACGCGTTCGCAATCCGGCGGCAAGGGTTCGGTGTCAGTACTGACAAACAAGATGCGGACCGGCGACTTTTCTGAATTGCTCGATCCGAATATCATGTGCGGCGGCACCTGCTCCAGTCAGAGCAAATTGATTCAACTCTACGACCCAGCCAACAATTTCGCACCCTATCCAAATAATCAAATCCCCGTGACAAATCCGGTCGTGCAATTCCTGGTGGCGCACCCCGATATTTATCCGGCGCCCAACACCGCCCCAACAGGGAATTCGCCGATCAACAGTAACTACACCGGCTCCTCGAAAAGCACGAGCCGCAATGACCAGGGAGATTTGAAAATCGACTGGACCCCGACGGACAAGGATCGAATCTCATTCCGTTATCTGCAGGGCGAGGGTGATGACTTCCAGCGGAATCCACTCTTAATCAATTTTCCAACGCCGGGAGACTATCCGGCGAAGGGATTCACAGTGAACTACATTCGCACGTTTAATACGCGGCTGGTGAATGAATTCCGTTGCTGCTTCTTCCGCACGCGATTTACAAATTCGAACCCGCTCGATGTCACGGGGCTATTTGGAGCGCACGGTAATTCAGTTGTTGGGATTGGGGGGCCAGCGCAGCTGGTGCCGGGATTTGCGCAGCAGAACTTTCCAAACGGCGGTGTCAGTGTTGTAGGCAGCCTCGGCGGCGGATCGGATCAAGTGGAGAATATCTTCAACTATGCGGACAATCTGACATACCTGAAGGGAAGACACACATTCAAGATGGGCGTGCAATTCATGCGATACCAGCAGAATTACTCCAATGCAAACGGAGGCGCGCTCGGGGGATTCGGATTTAATGGTGCATTCACCTCCAATCCAAACATTGGTGCTGGGAACGCGACGACGCCGAGTGCAAGCGGGTACGGTACTGCCGACTGGGTGTTGGACCGTGTGGACACAGAAGCCTACGGCGGCGTAACAGGCAAAGTGGGTCAGCGGCAATGGCGCGACGGTTACTTCTTTGAGGATGATTGGCGAGTCAACTCGAAGCTCACACTGAATTTGGGTGTTCGTTATGAGTACGATCAGCCAATCTATGAGGTAAATAACAAAGAGGACAATCCGATACCGAGTTACGATGGCACCGGCAGTTATGTGATGCAGACTGCAGGCAAGAACGGCGCGAGCAGGGCGCTGTATAACCCCACGTATCACGACATTCTGCCGCGGTTTGGAGTTGAATACCAATTCCTGCCACGCATGGTACTGAGCATCGGGTACGGAGTGACGGCAGAGATGACGGGCACCGGATCGAGCAATCGGCTGGTGCAGAACGCTCCCTTCCAATACACATTCTCGCTGCAAGCAACTCCACCGTCTCAAACCAGCGGCGGTCATTACTTCCAGGAGACAGATGGTTTTTCGAGCTCGAATCCGACCTATGTTGGAACTACCTATCAACACTACAACCCAAGGCTTCAACCCGAGCTAGTGCAGAATTACAACGTTACGATCCAGTACCAGATGGGCAACACGCGGATGCTGAAGGTTGGCTATGTGGGTGAGAAAGGCTATCACTTAATCAACGAGTATCGCGGGAATCAACTCGTGAATCCATGTGTGGTCGCAGGTGTTGTACAAACGACGCTTACCAGCGCCACTTGTATTGCGCAGGATCCGTCGCCGTTCTATCAGCTCGTTGGACAAACCGGTAACGTGATCACGACAGACTCCAACGCCATTATGGAATACGACAGTTTGCAAGCGCAGTTCAGGCAAACGATTTGGAATGGTCTGGAATTTACTACCAACTTTGCCTATGCAAGGGGCATGACGGACTCCACGGGATTTCAAGCGGTAGCTCACACAAATGGCACAGGTGTTGCTCCGGAGAATTCCTACAACTTGCCGTTGAACTGGGGGCCAGTCGGACAGGATGAACGCTTTACGTTGAATGCGAATGCGGTTTATGAACTACCGTTCGGCCGCGGCAAGCTTTTGTTCAGCAATGTGAACCATTTCATTGACGAGGCAATCAATGGCTGGAAGCTGGCGGGAGTGGCGATTGCGTACAGCGGCTTTCCTGAGACAGTTGGTGCGGCAACACAGAATACTCAGTCGGTATACAACGGTGCCCCGCAACAGCGGCCCAACAAGGTTGGCGTCCTGCCGACAACTGCGCGTTACAAACAAAACGGCGCGATTTACTGGTACGGAAACCAGACCGCAGCGACTATCGCTCAGGCTTATGTGCAACCGGCGAACGGTCAGTTTGGCACCACGAAAGTCGGCGATCTTCGTGGGCCGGGCTACCAAGCCTACGACCTCTCTCTTTTCAAGAACTTTCCACTATTCCGGGAGCAGACGTTAGGCTTCGAAATGGACGCGTATAACGCATTCAATCACGTCAACTGGGGCAATCCGGGATCGAGTGCGGGTAGTCCGGGCAACTTCGGATTGATCAACAGCGTCCGCGGGCAGTCGCGCACTGTCCAGATCGCGGCGAAATATACTTTCTAAGCTACGGCCTCAGCTGGTATGCGCCGGCCGGGGCCATTCTCCAGGACTGGAACCATCCGTTTCCGCGTTGCGCAAAAGGCGGAGCCGTTCATTGTGAAAGGACAACATCGAGAGAGGCCCGGCTTTTTGCGAAACTGCAGAAGATCTTCGAGCGTTTTGGTTCTGGCTGGAGCCGGCCTGCTATTTCTATCCCTTCGTTCAGGATTAATTGCTCAACAGCCGACGAGTGCTGCGCACGATGCAAAGAGGCAAGTTGCGGGATCTCGGACGGCACCCGGAAGTTCGGGTCCCATCGTTTCATCAGGATACTATGGGCAATTGCAGAAGCGCTTGGCGCAGGGCTGGAATACCTGGGACGTGCAGAGTGTGACATCGCATGTATTGTTGCCGGACGGGCTGGCGATTCGCGTGGGGCTGGAACATAACACCACGGAACTTGTCGACTCTTTCCTAGCCACGCCTTTAATCGGCAGATTGGGGCGCGCAGCGGAGCAAGTATTCCCGGGAGCGCACGCATGGGATGGTAGTTACACAGACTTGCGGCTGACGTGGAGGCATAGCTCACTGCGCATTCAGAGCGCACATGACGGGGACGGGCTGGTAATCCTAGCCACTCCGATCGAAACGGAGCCGAATACGGCGTTGCCGCCGACGCTGGTTTTCTCTGTCGATTATTTGTGGAATCGAGCGGGAAATGTTGTCTGGCATGGAGACACGATGGAGGCGCATGATGCGAATCGCACAGTGGATGTTTACTGCGCATCCTCTGATTCGAATGAGCGTCAAGCCGCTGGACAGTCGCGGCGGTCGCTCTGTGGCGGAGATAAGGACGTTGATGTTCCGATTACAGGTCAGTACTTCGCGGTGGACTTTCGTTCTGCAGTAGGGTTGAGCGCGGGCAAAGCGCACACGCTAAGGGAGATTGAGGCGATTATTGAGCGGGCGCGGCAGGCGTATGAGAGTTCATTGGCGAGCGAAGGAAAGCACGCGGCCATTCTAGACGCGATAGAAACGACAATTGGCTGGGACACGATTTACGATCCCGAGACCGGCCGCGTGATGACACCGGTGAGCAGGGGTTGGTGCACCGGCTGGGGCGGAGCTGTTCTTTTTGAGTGGGACACGTTTTTTGCCGCATCGTTAGCCGGAGTAGGGGATCGCGATCTGGCATATGCCAACGCCATCGAGATGCTGAATCGCGAAACGCCGGAAGGGTTTGTTCCCAACTATGCGCGGTCGGGTGGATGGAAGAGCTTTGATCGCTCTGAGCCGCCGATCGGCGCCGTCACGGTGCTTGGACTCTATAAGAAGTTTCACGATCGTTGGTTTCTCCAAGACGCGTTTGAGCCACTTTTGCGGTGGAACCGGTGGTGGGCGGCGCATCGCGATATCGATGGGTACCTGACGTGGGGCAGCGATGGCGAGAACCGACCGGCGAATCTTGACGACAGTTCTTCGGGAACCAGAACCGGCGCAATTCTCGAATCGGGGCTGGACAACAGTCCCATGTATGACGATGTGACGTACAACGTCAAGACACATCAGCTGGAGTTTGCCGATGTGGGTTTGATGAGCCTGTATGTCGCAGATTGCGATGCGCTGGCGCAGATTGCGTCGGAATTGGGGAAGGACGACGAGGCCAAGGAGCTTACGGAGCGCAGCCATCGCTATCGCGCCAAGCTGGAGACTCTCTGGGATGAAAAGACGGGGATCTTCTTGAACAAGGACCTGCGCACCGGGGAGTCGAGCCTGCGGCTTTCGCCGACGAATTTCTATCCGTTGCTGGCAAAGGCTGCGACGGCAAAACAGGCAGAACGCATGATTAACGAACACCTGCTGAATTCCGGGGAGTTCTGGGGAAGATGGGTGATTCCATCGATTGCGCGCAACGACCTGGCCTTTTGGGATCAGAAGTATTGGCGAGGCAGGATCTGGGGACCGATGAATTACCTTGTGTATCTCGGGCTCCGTAATTATGACGATCGAAAGGTATGCGATGAGTTCGCACAGAAGTCGTTCGACTTGTTTGAGCAAGAATGGAAGGCGAACGGGCATGTTCACGAAAACTACAACGCCGTTACAGGAATGGGTGACGACGTGGACAGCAGCGACCGCTTTTATCACTGGGGAGCCTTGCTGGCGCTGATCGAATACATGCAGGAATCGCAGGTGCCCTCAGAAGGGAACTAGAGAACCCCTGCGGCCTGTCGGCGCTGGATCGACGGCCGAGAATGACGGAACGCGATCCAAGAGGGATGACGGCTTTGTCAAAATGCTGTGCTTTCGTGTGCCTTGGATTCGCGCTTGCCTCAGAGGGTATGTTGCGGGCGCAAGTGAGGCCGCTGTACCTCGATCCGCACGCTCCAATCGAACAACGGATTGACGACCTGCTCAAGCGAATGACCGTTGATGAAAAGATCAGTCAGATTTCAAACGACCAGGGATCGGCTGGAATTCCGCGACTCAATGTGCCGGCGCTCTGGAAGACGGAAGCGATCCACGGGCAGGCGTTTTCGACAGGAGCCACGATCTTCCCGCAGGCGATTGCGATGGGCGCAACCTTCAACCCAGCGCTGGTGGAGCGAGTGGCGCGAGAAACCGGAGCCGAGGCCAAAGCGGCAAACGCGCGATCGGCATGGGCGCCCGTGCTGAACCTCGCGCGCGATTTGCGCTGGGGCCGGGTGGAAGAGACTTACGGCGAATCGCCCTACCTCGTAACGCGCATGGGTGTGGCATGGATCGATGGATTCCAAAGTGAGGGGCTGATCGCTGTCCCGAAACATTTTGTGGTGCATGGCGAGCCCCTGGGAGGGCGCGACAGCAACGATGTTGGTCTTTCTGATCGCCTGATGCGCGAGATTTTTCTGCCGGGCTTTCGCGCGGCCATCGAAGAAGCTCATGCAGGCGGCATCATGCCTTCTTACAGTTCCTGGCAGGGTGTTCCTGACAACGATTCGCAGTTCTTATTGCAGAGAATACTGCGCCAGGAATGGAGCTTCGATGGCATTGTTGTTTCGGATTGCGGAGCGCTGGCAAATTTCTACACAAAGCAAGGAGTAGCAGGATCGTTGGTAGAGGCGGCGGCGCTGGGCATCAGGGCTGGCGTAAATCTGAATTGCGGACGCACCTACCGGGAGTTCGCGGCTGCTGCGCTTAACCAAGGGTTGATCTCAGACCAGGAACTGGACGACGCTGTACGACCGATGTTGCGAGCGAAGTTCCGGCTTGGTCTGTTTGAACAGCCAGTGCCGGGAAGGCTGCTGACCGACAAATTGCCGGAGTACGATTCAGCGGCTGCGAGGGCAATGGCGCGCGAAGTGGAAGTGGAAGCGGCAGTCCTGCTGAAGAACGACAACAATCTGCTGCCGCTCAAAAGAGATATGCGTGTGATAGCGGTAATTGGCCCAGATGGCAGCGATGGGCAGACCGGAGACTACTCACCGCGGCCGGCACCTGGGCAGGTGGTAAGCGTTTTGGATGGGATTCGATCGCACGTCGGGCCCCAAACGAAGGTATTGTTTGCAGCGGGACTGGACAAGGTGGCATCTACCGATACGTCGAAGTTTGCCGAAGCCATTGCTGCGGCAAAGCAGGCAGAAGTAGCCGTTGTTGTAGTGGGTGACAATTCGCGGCCGCACGGAGGCAAACCGACAACCGGCGAAGGCGAGGACAGCGCCACGCTGGACATGCCCGGCGCACAGCAGGAGTTGGTCAAGGAAGTAGAGGAGACGGGAACGCCCGTGGTGCTGGTCCTTGTGAATGGCAAGCCGTTCACGCTGCAATGGGAAGCTGAGCATATTCCCGCAATTTTGGAGACATGGTTTCCGGGTGAAGAGGGCGGCGATGCAACAGCGGATTTGCTCTTCGGAGATCGCAACCCTTCAGGCCGACTGCCGCTGACGTGGCCGCGATCGGTTGGGCAGCTTCCGCTGCACTATGATGATTTGCCAACGGGACGGAAGTACAGCTATGCCGATATGCCGTACGCGCCGCAATGGCGATTTGGATACGGCTTGAGCTACACCACATTTCGCTTTTCGAATCTTCGTATTGTGCCGAAAGAAGGAGATCCCGGGTTTGTGACCGTGAGCGCGAACGTTGAAAATGTGGGTAATCGTGATGGTGACGAGGTGAGTCAACTTTATGTCTCGGACCTGGTTGCTTCGACGATGACTCCGCTGGTTGAACTAAAGGGGTTCCAACGGATTTCGCTAAAGGCGGGCGAGACGAAGACGGTTCAATTCGAGCTTGCGCCGTACGATCTTTCAGTACTGGATCGCGATATGGTGCGACGGGTTGACCCGGGCGTATTTCGGGTTCATGTGGGCGGAGTGGTTCCCGATGCGCCAGACAATGTGGTGGATCAGCGTAAGGAAGAGATGGGTTTCAGTGGTCCGACGGAAGGCGTGTCGGGGCAATTTGATGAGTCGAAGCCATATGCGGCCAAGTTTGTGTACACGCTCGATGCACCATCGCGTGCAAATCGCGGCGCAGTTATTTCTGTCAAGGTGACGGCTCGCAACGAGGGCGATCTGACGGATGTTACGGAAACGAAGCTTTACCAGGGAGATCTGCTGGGATCATGGAGTTTTGAACTAAAGCCCGGCGAAGCGAAGACTCACGAATTCCGCGTCAAGCTGTTGAACGCGGACCCGCTGGTATTGTTGGCAGGATCGCAGGAGGCAACAGGGCTGATCAAGGTGAAATGAATCCATACTCCGTATGAATGAGACGTCGAGATCCAAGAGCAAAGTTGTGAGAACTACGATCGTGAGAACGTTGCGAACGACGTTGCTTATGATGCCGTTCGCGCTGCCGGCATTTTTGTCTGGGCAGGATGCAAGGCCTGTGGAACTGTCAGCGAAAGCACAGCAGACGCTAGCGCGCCTGGAGAGCTTTAGAACTTTAGATGCGGGCCAGTGGAAGTATCATCTCGGCGATATTCCGAATGGAGAGGATCCACGCCTGGAAGATTCTTCGTGGCAGACCATCTCGGCTCCACATCCGGGCCTGCCTGCCGACGCTATTTGGTTTCGGCGCGAGATCTTGATCCCAAAGGAATTGAATGGGTACGATCTGACGAATGCGCGCGTGGAGATTCACGTGGCGGTCGGCGCTGGAGGGCCCGCCCCGCTGATCATCTATATAGATGGCCGCCAGGTGGCACTGGGAGCGGACTTGGCTCCGATCGTGTTATGGGAGAAGGCTCGGCCGGGCGATCACGTTCTCCTTGCGGTGAAGGCTTTACCCACTGACGTGGCAAAAGTATTCCGAGCAGTGACTATCACCGTCACGACGGATCCTGCACGGCCCAGCCCAAGCGATTTCGCGACAGAGATCCAGGCGGATCGCTGGATGCTGCCTGCAATTGCGGGAGGCAATGCGAAGGCGAATGTGCTTGAGGAAGCCGTCGATGCGGTGGACACGCAAGCGCTCGACCGCAGAGATGCCGAAGCTTTCGATGCTTCGCTGGAGAAAGCGCAGACAATTCTCGCTCCGCTCGAGCCGCTGCTGCAGACCGCGACAATCCACGTGGTCGGCAACTCGCACATGGACGCGGCGTGGATGTGGCCGTGGACCGAGACAGTGGAGACGGTGCGCCAGACGCTAGGCACTGCTGTGCAACTGATGAACGAATATCCCCAGTACACCTATTCGCAGTCAACAGCCCAGTATTTTGAATGGGTGCAGAACAAGTATCCAGCTCTTTTTGACCGCATCCGCAAACGCGTGAACGAGGGCCGTTTTGAAGTCGTGGGCGGAATGTGGATTGAGCCAGACTTGAACATCCCCAGCGGGGAGTCGCAGGTAAGGCAGATTTTGCTCGCCAAGAGATATTTCAGAATGAATCTCGGCGTTGACGTGAAGGTTGGCTGGAATCCAGATAGCTTTGGCTATAACTGGCAGCTACCACAGATCTACAAGAAGTCGGGGATCGACTACTTTGTCACTCAGAAGATGAGTTGGAACGAAACGAATCAATTGCCGCTCAAAATCTTCTGGTGGCAGGCGCCCGACGGGAGCCGCGTACTGACCTACTTTCCGCACGGATACGGCAACGGCACGAATCCGGTGGACATGGCAAAAGCGTATGCGCAGGCAGCGGAGCTCAATCCGGGCGTCAGCGAGATGATGCATTTGTACGGAGTGGGCGATCACGGTGGAGGGCCAACTCGCGTAGTGATCAACCAGGGAATCGAGTGGGAAAAGCCGGACAAGATTTTTGCGCACACCGAATTTGGCACAGCGCTCAGCTTCTTTGACTCGATTGAGAAGCATCTCGACAGCGCAAACGCACCGGTTTGGGACTACAAGACGCTCGCTGCCGGGGATGCGACGCTGCCTCGACCGGCAGAAAGAAGAATCAGCCTGCCAATCTGGAACGACGAACTCTATCTCGAGTACCATCGCGGCGCATACACGACCCAGGCGGCACAAAAGCGGAATATCCGCGAGAGCGAAGAATGGATGCTGAACGCTGAGAAGAGCAGTTCGCTTGCGTGGCTTGCCGGCGCAACGTATCCACAGAGCGAATTGAATGAGGCTTGGAAGACAGTGCTCTTTAATGAATTCCACGATTTGGCCGCGGGGACGGGAATCGCGGACATATATAAGGATGCAGCGGACGATTTCACGAGAGTCCACCTGGTAGCCAATCAAGCAACGACAAATGCCCTGCACGTTTTGGGCTCCTATATTGATACGGAAACAGCGTCGGGCACAGTGCCGTTGTTGGTCTTCAATCCGATGGGCTGGGAGCGAAGCGATATTGTTGAAGCCCGGGTGCAGTTGCCTGCAAATGCTGATGCCATCACGCTGAAAGACTCGCAAGGCCGAACGGTGCCGTTGGAAGTAGTGGGGCAAATTCCCGAGACACACACTTTCAAGGTGCTATTCCGCGCCGATGATGTTCCGAGTCTGGGTTATGAAAGATTTACTGCGGCTCCGGCGACAAAGGCGGCAGCAAATAGCATCCAGACGGATCTGCGCGCAAGTGGAACTACGCTGGAGAACAAATATCTACGCGTGACCGTTGACGCGAAGACGGGATGCATCACAAGTCTCTATGACAAGCGGGATGCGTTCGAATCCGTCGCTTCCGGCGGGTGTGGCAATGAGCTGCAGGCCTTCCACGACAAGCCGAAGGCATGGGATGCATGGAATATCGATGCGGATTTTGAGAACCAGCGGTATGATCTGGGGCCGGCGCGCAGCGTGGAATTGACCGAGAAGGGGCCGCTGCGCGCGGTGATTCGCGTGATTCATTCCACTGCCAGTTCCAGATTTGTTCAGGACATCACTCTGTATGCGGGAATTGACCGGGCGGGGGTCGCCAATCATTTCGACTGGCACGAGCACCACATTCTGCTTAAAGCTGCATTTCCAGTTGCCGCAAGTGGTCCGCTTGCGACGTATGAGATTCCTTATGGGACGATTGAGCGGCCGACAACAAGGAACAACTCGTATGAAAAGGCGCGATTCGAGGTTCCGGCGATACGATGGGCGGATCTGGGTGACGGGAAGCATGGCTTCAGCCTGCTAAATGACTCGAAGTACGGGTATGATGCGAAGGGCAACGTTCTGCGGCTGACTCTGTTACGGAGCCCTGAGTCGCCCGATCCAAACGCCGACCAGGGCGAGCAGGATTTTGAGTACGCGCTTTATCCTCACGCGAGAAATTGGAAGGAGGCGCTGACCGAGCAAGAAGGATGGGACTTCAACTACAAGTTGGCGGCAATGCAAGTGGAACCACATAGAGGATTGTTGCCGGCGGAGCACTCCTTCTTTGCGATTGAGCCAGACAATTTGATTCTGACCGCAGTGAAGAAAGCTGAAGATGACGAGGCGTTGATCCTGAGGTTCTATGAGTGGGCGGGAAAGGATGTGACGGCGAAAATCCATCTTCCGCACGGTGCGGTAAGAGCAGTCGCAACCAATCTCATGGAGGACCCGGAAGGGGGGCAGTTGCCGATTGAAAACAACACGGTGGTGATGGAAGCGAAACCATATTCGATTAATTCTGTCGAGGTCAGTTTTCCGCGAACTGGGCCGGGATTCTGGGAAAGCGGGCAAGCCACTGCAGCCAAATGATTGCAGGATTCGTAAATCGACAAGATTGAGCGGTGGTACGCGAGTTTCAGACGTTGTGCTGGTGATTGATTGGGCAGAAGTGGGGAGGGTGATTGTGGAGTGTAGCCGGAACATGACGCGACGCGACGCGCTTGGCCTGCTGGCAGCAGGAATTGCGACGACATCGGCGAGCAGGGGCTTGCCGCCGGGGGTAAAGACGGCAAGAAGGCCGAACGTCGTTTTCGTTCTCATGGACGATGTGGGCTATGGCGATCTTGCGTGCCTGGGTAATCCCGTGATCAAAACTCCTAATATTGATGCGCTCTGGGCGAAGTCGGCGCGATTTACGGACTTCCATGTGAGCCCCACCTGCTCACCCACGCGCTGCTCACTGATGACAGGCAGGTACTGCAACGAAGTGGGAGTGTGGCACACGATTCATGGAAGAAATCTACTGAGCCCGAGCGCGGTGACACTGGCCGAATGTTTCAAGTCGTCAGGATATCGAACGGCGAACTATGGCAAATGGCACTTAGGAGACAACTATCCGTGTCGGCCGCATGATCGGGGATTCGACGATGCGGTGGTATGCGGCGGCGGCGGGATCTGGCAGGCACCCGATTATTTTGGAAACGACGACGAAGATGACAGCTACATCCATAATGGAGAGTTTCAAAAGTATTCCGGCTTCAGTACGGATATCTTCTTTCAGTTGACGAAGGACTTTATTGTCGACGCCAAAGGTAAGGACACGCCGTTCTTCGTCTACTTGGCCACCACTGCGGCGCACGAGCCGGTGTGGGCAAAGGAGAAGGATGCGGCGCCGTATGAAGGAGTGGCAGGGCTGCCCCATGCGGGATTCTACGGAATGATCGCAAATATCGACGAGAACCTGGGCAAACTGATGCGTTTTCTAACGGACCAGGGCTTGGCGGAGGACACGATTCTGATCTTTGCGAGCGACAACGGGACTGGCGAAGGCGAAGGCGTATTCAACGCGGGAATGCGGGGAGCCAAATCAGCAGCTTATGAGGGTGGTCATCGCGTGCCATTCTTCTTCTATTGGCCAGGCGGAGGAATTGCGACGGGAAGAGACATTCAGGCGTTGACCGCCCACATTGATGTGCTGCCGACGCTCGCGGATCTTTGCGATCTGAAGAACCGGGGAAGCAGCGTGGACGGAAGATCGTGGCGGCCACTGCTCTTCGATAAGGGCGAACGATGGGCCGACCGTACAATCGTGACCGACTCGCAGCGGGAAGAAAACCTGGTGAAGTGGAAGGATACCGCAGTGATGACGCAGCAGTGGCGACTCGTCAATCCGACGCCGCATGGGAACCCAAACAAATTCGAACTGTATGACATTCTGAAAGATCCGGGGCAGCAGAAAAGTGTCCTGGAGCAACATCCCGAAGTTGTGGCCAAACTCAAGGCGGACTACGAGTCCTGGTGGAGGCAGGTTTCGGCGGATGGGGATGAGTATGTAGGGATCGTAATTGGCAGCGATTCAGAGACCCCGACACGATTGAATTGCATGGACTGGCACGGCGACGGCTCCGATGCGGCGAACAATCAAAGCCAGATTCGGAGCGGGCCCATTGCGAACGGGTTCTGGGCGCTCGATATCGAGCGGGCGGGACGCTACCGGTTTGAGTTGCGACGCTGGCCACGCGAGCTCGATCTGCCCATCAATGCGGAATACCACGACCAAAAACCGAATCGGGAAACGACACCAGGAGTATCGATCGGCGCAAAGCAGGCAGGCATTCTCATCGGCGCCTTCAGCCAAATGAAACCCGTTGCAGCCGACGCGAAGTTCGTGGAGTTCGAGGTCGATCTGGAAAACGGGCCAACCAGTCTGCGTTCGGCGTTTTACGACGATGTATTGAATGAGCGCGGAGCCTATTACGTTTATGCGGAGAGGCTGTGAAGAGGATCGATCATCAGAAACAGGAAGGCTGCCATGGGATTTGATCGTCGCCATTTCATGGTCGGTGCGTTGAGCGCGGGAGCGCTGAGCGCGGCTGCACGATCTCTTCCTGCACAGGAAGGTGGAGCTGCACCGCCCACGTTCAGGCGTACAGACTGGCTGATCGATCCCTCCTCCTATGTTGCCAAGGTGGTCCGTTCGTCGGATGGACGAGAAGTTGCGATCGAAAACGGCCTGATCCGCCGCCGATTCAGATTGACGCCAAATGCAGCGACGATTGCCATTGACAATCTAATGACCGGCGGGAGCGAGTTGCGCGCCATCAGGCCCGAAGCGCAACTGACCATCGATGATTTCGAATTGGAGGTGGGCGGGTTAAAGGGCCAGCCGGCGCAGAATTATTTTATTCCCGAGTGGCTCGATGCAATGAAGGCGGATCCGCGGGCGTTTGTTTTTGAGCGGCTCGCAGATTCCAAGCCTGTAGAGCGCTTCCCGTGGAAGCGGGTCGCGCAGTGGACGACATCGGAGCTGTCGTGGCCGCCACCCGGCGTTGCGCTTGTTTTTCAATACAAGGCGGGACCGCAGACTCCGGTGAGCGGCTTGCATCTACGCGTGCACTACGAACTGTATGACGGAATTCCGCTGATGGCGAAGTGGATTGAAGTGGAGAATGCGGGACCATGTACGGTAATTCTGAATTCATTTAAAGCAGAGTACTTCGCACTCGTGGAATCAGGCGCGACAAAGGCCGCACCCCTTGCAGACGCGACGTTGCTCGATATGCTCGCACCAATGCATGTTGAAACTGATTATGCGTTCGGTGGAAACATGCAGGCGGCGAAAGACAATGTAGCGGTCGGCTGGAAGACTGATCCGCATTACCATTCCGATCAAATCACAATCCTGGAGTGCGCTCCGCCGATCGGACCGGAAGAGGAGATCGGCTCAGGAGAATCCTGGCGGTCATTTACCGTATTTGAGCTGCTTCACGACAGCAGCGACGCCGAACGACGCGGCCTTGCGATACGAAGGATGATGACAACGCTGGCGCCTTGGGTTCAGGAAAACCCGCTGTACATGCACATCCGCTATGCGGAGCCAGAAAAGGTGAAGTTCGCGATCGATCAGTGCGCAGACGTGGGCTTCGAGATGGTGATGCTGAGCTATGGAAGCGGGTTCAACATCGAGAACGACAGCGCCTCGTATTTGGCGGAGATGAAAGAGCTGGCCGACTATGCGCGCTCGAAAGGAATCGCAATTGGAGGGTACGCGCTGCTTGCGAGCCGCGGCGGAGACGCGAAAGACCTGATTATTGACGTGAACACCGGATTGCCTGGAGGAGGGAGATTCGGGCCATCGCCATGCCTGTGCAGCGAATGGGCCGAAAGCTACTTCAAGAAGGTGCGCAGTTTTCTTGCAGCAACCGGGATGAATGTTTTTCTCAACGACGGATCCTATCCGGGAGATTTGTGCGCGTCAACGCATCATCCCGGCCATAGAGGATATCTGGATTCGCAGTGGAAGCAATGGCGCGCGATCGTCGAACTTTATCGCTGGTGCAGAAAGCAGGGGTTCTATCTGAAGGTTCCCGACTGGTATTTTTTGAATGGCTCAAACAAAACCGGCATGGGATACAACGAACTGGATTGGTCGCTTCCCCGGCAATACCAGCCCGTGATCGAGCGGCAGGATATCTTCGATGGAACATGGCAAAAGACGCCAAGCATGGGGTGGATGCACGTTCCACTGGTGGAATACCACGGAGGCGGCGAGGCGGCGACGGTCGAGCCATTACATGAGAATCTGGCTCACTATGAAACTCGGCTGGCCGATTTGCTGGGCGCAGGTGTGCAGGCAACGTGGCGAGGCACACGCTTGTACGACACCGAAGAGACGCGCCAGGTTGTAAAGAAGTGGGTTGACTTCTACAAGAGGTATCGAGCGATTCTTGACAGCGACATTATCCATCTTCGGCGGGCGGACGGAAAGGATTGGGATGGGATCCTGCATGTCAACCCGAAGCTGGAGATCCGGGCGATGGCAATGATCTATAACCCGCGAGATGAAGCAATTGCTCGAGAGATTCGTCTACCGCTCTATTACACAGGGATTTCTGGAGCGGCGCGCATTCAGCAGGAGGGTGGCGAAATCAGAAGCTATCCGCTGGATCGAGATTTTGCTGCGGTGGTGCCGGTTCAGATCGCTGCACGAAGCCGGACATGGCTGGTTGTGAATCAGGGATGATTCGATCTTCACGCAGCGTGCTTATCACTTGACGAACGCGCTCGGCGAGCGACACCGGAGCCGAGTCTTCAGGTGGAAGGGAGCCGTGAAAGTGACGCGCGCCGGTAATTTGAGAAACCCGGAGTGCATTGTGGAGACGAAGTCCGCCGCCAACAGCAATCGCAATGCGGTCAGCGGCCAGCGCGACGAGCTGAGCGAGCTTGGAGGCACCGGCGACGACGTTTACGGCACCACCAGAGGTGAGGATTCGATGACAACCTGCGGAAATCACATCCTCGAGGGCGCGCTCTGGATCAGGAACAGCATCGAAGGCGCGGTGGAAGGTGACCTCGAGCGGGTGAGCCAGTTGAACAAGCTCTCGCGTACGTTGTACATCGATCGTGCGGTCAGCGAGGAGTACGCCAACAACAACACCTGCGGCACCAATGCTCCGCGCGTATTCAACCTCTTTGCGAATAACGGCGAACGCCACCTCATCGTAATTGAAATTTCCGGAGTGGGGACGCACGAGGATGTGAAGGGGGATGCTGCAAGACTTTACGGCGCTATCCGTCAGCGACCGCGGAGGTGTGAGACCGTCGACCTCAAGGGCTGTGCAAAGCTCTATGCGGTCCGCTCCCCCTTGTTGAGCAGCCAGACATGCTTCCAGCGACGAGGCACAAAGTTCAAATTCGATTGGGTGGCTCAAAGAATCGCCCTTCAGAAATCATTCCGGAATTGCTCGCGGAAGGGAGAACAGATAACGATAACTGTAACAATGACGTAGCCGTCCCGTCAAAGAGAAAAAAGGGGCAAAAGCCGGGCCAATTGCCCCGAGGTTCATCAGAAATCAATTGGGCGCGCGAAGTTCGGTGAGAAGTGATGGCTGCTCACCCACACGGTCGGGGAAGGATGATTTGGCCTAATGTAAACTGCAAGCACGAGTTAGCTCCAGCACTCTGACGACTGCGGTGGGCCAGGAGGGCACGAACATGGGAGTACGGCTGAAAGATATCGCCCAGGATCTTGGGCTCTCGGTGGTAACCATTTCGAAAGTTTTGCGCAATCATCCGGACATCGGCGATGGAACACGGAAACGTGTGCTGAAACGGATGAAAGAGCTGAACTATCAGCCGAATTTTGCTGCGCGATCACTGATCACCGGCCGGACGTGGACTATTGGCTTGGTAGTGCCCGATTTGCTGCACCCATTCTTTGCCCAAATTGCCAAGGCGACCTCAGTAGAAGTTCGCAGGAAGGGTTACAGCTTATTCATTTCTTCGTCGGACGAGGATCCCGAACTGGAGAGGGAGGAAATCGCACAGCTCCTGGCGCGACGGGTGGATGTGTTGTTGATCGCTTCGGCACAGTGGACAGTGGAGAGCTTTCGGAAGATAGAGGAACAAAAGATACCGTACATTTTGCTCGACAGACAGTTTTTAGGTTTCGACGCAAATTTTGTAGGAGTGGACGATACGGCAGTTGGAGTGCTCGCAACGACGCACTTAATTGAGCAAGGATGCAAGCGCATCGCACACGTCCGAGGGCCGGAAATCAGCACCGCGCTAGGCCGGTTGGAAGGATACAAGCAGGCACTGGCGGCACGCCAGATGAGTCCGCTACCGGGCCACATCGTGTCAATCGGTCCGTCAGGGGACCATGTGGGAGATAAGGCGGGCTATGCGGCCACAGAAAAACTGCTTGCCAACAGCAGCCGGCCGGATGGAATTTTCTGTTTCAACGATCCGGTGGCTTTAGGAACGATGCGGGCAATTCTGGATGCGGGGCTAAGAGTACCGGAAGACATAGCAGTAATCGGGTGCGGAAATCTCTCGTATTCAGATTTTCTACGAGTGCCGCTGTCGTCGGTGGATCAAAACAGCAAAATGATCGGAAAGATCGCGGCAGCGCTGGCATTGAAGCTGGCAGAAAGCAAGGGACCCAGCCGGCCGAAGAGCTCGCTCGTGGCTCCACAACTTGTGGTGCGAGCTTCGAGCTTGCGTTCCCATGCAAGCGGCGTCATGTCTGACAAGCGAGGAAGAAATGAAGCCTGAGTCCTTGTACAGTGTTATGATAGGCCACCCATGAGGGGATCACTGATGCCAGGGCTGCCAGTGTCTACGTGCCCCGCGTAGCGGACTGACGCGACCGAGCTTTCGACCGTCACTAGTACGTCGTACCAGCCGCTGCTCGAGTGCGGAGGAAGAACAAGTTCGGCTGCCTCGCCAGGGTCCAACTGTTTGCGAATTTCAGTTGCACCATAAACTTGATCGGCAATCATTGCAACAACTGATTTTCGGCTGATGTTATCCAAATGGATTTGCAGATTCCCGGTCAATCCGGATGCATTCCGTTCGTATGTAGCATAGACGTTGACGGCGGATTGGGATACGATGCGTCCGGAGAAGGAACGGTAGAATCCGTTAGGCCCATGCACCTCTATCGAGTTTTCCTCGCCGTTAAACACATCAATAGGAAACTTCCGGACTATCGTGTCGTCCGCCTTGACCGCAAAAGTGGCCACCTGGAGCCCCTGATCAACATCCCGGCCGCGCATGTAGACATTGAAGGGGACTCCCGCGGACGCTATGCCGTGGACCTGATTCCCAGCCGTGAGGCGGAGTTCCCAATGCGCGCCGTCCTGAGTAGTCATTCCGTCGGCATATAACTCGTACGGCAGTGCGCACGCCTGCCGAATTCCTTCTTCATGGTGAGCCATGACATGACACTTCATCGGCATGCGATTGTTCTCGTCAATTTTCTCGCTCGCAAGTTTCCGATCGTTCGCAGGAAGCTCCTTATAGCGCGACTTTTCGATGCTTACAACGTACTTGTTGCGATCAAGGAAATGGAGCCTGGATTCCCTGGGATCGTAAGAAATCTGCTCCATTTAAGGAACGGGCGTGAGCGAACTGGGAGTCAAGGACATCCGGTTCACGCGCAATTAGAGCAACACTGTGTTGTCGCGAACGCGATGATGCGCGGTTCAAGCCGCGTTTTTCTGGGGTTTACTTCTCGCCCAGAGAACGGTGGGGCGGCTCAGTGTCTTTGTTCCGGGAACCTGCTCCGATTTCTGCGTCGCTGAATACACGGATGCGGAGCCTGTGCCTGCGGGCGAATTCTGACGGATAAGCTCGGCAAGAGTTTGAGATTTCCCGACTCCCACATCACGCTTCGGCCTTGGCCCAATGGTCCTCTGTACTTCAATGATCCGCCAGCCCTGTTCATGTGCGTGCTTACCAGCAAGGCCGTGCGAGCGATCTGTGAACCCAACAGGCCTTGGTGCCGGTTTGCAGGGCTTCCAACTCATTCGATACACCTCATCTCTTACTCTGTTGGGATGGGTCACCGAGTATTGAGGATGCCCACCGAGCGGAAAACAGTGCGGCATTGAACTCGAAGAACAACCGTCGATCCCTGTACCGTGAAAGTTTCGTAGCGACAACAGCACCCACCGCGAGTTAACGCGTCAAACATCGTATTTTGCGTATGGAACCCGAATCTGAAACAGAAGTGTTGCGGTAGGCAATTTGAAAGCGAGAATTACGGTTGCGTAGTGTGAAACGGAGAAGCGGGCAGTCCATCTTTGTTGAACAGATTGCATTCAGGGTTATCGGCCCACCCATAGCGGGCTTGTGACGGATCGGGCACGTTGGGATTAGTTAGCACGACTGTTGCTCCCTCGATCGATGCTGAGGCCGGAGCGAATTTCCCATCAGCTCCGCCGATCTCAAATCCTTGTAGGGGCTGTCCTTTGGAGACGAGACCACCGCCGACGTGATCGAAGTACAAATGCAGTGTGTTGCCTTCAGTGCTCATCGAGCGATATAGAGGCCCGGAGTACTCGACAGCTTCGCCATAGGCCAAGGCTCTGGCTGCGAGGGCGAGGCGGTGTCCGACATCCTGCTTATCGATGGGATGGATATCCGCCGGATCGCCGATGTCGATGGTGACGGCCATGGCGGTATTCCTGAGCGAGAGTGCCCGGCGCTGGGCCTCTCGCACTTCAGGCCAGCCATCACCTGCGCCCGCACGGTAATTGGCGATTTGAACGAAGAGAAACGGGAAATCGCCCTCCGACCAGGCCGTTCTCCAATCCCGAATCAGGGTTTGAAACAGCCGTTCGTAAACGGGAGAACGCAGCGAGTCTGTATTGGACTCACCTTGGTACCAGATGACGCCACGGATGGAAAAGCGCGTCAGTGGTGCGATCATTCCGTTGAACAGCGCCCCCGGCGCCCAGGAATCGAAAATTGGATGCCATGGCAGGCGGAGGCTTTCATCACTGGCAGTCCCGGCTTTCTCTTCCGCTGCTTTGCGTTCTCTGGCCTCGTCGCGTAACGTCTGCGGTTCGTTCTCAACCATTGCTGACCAGGCGGAAAACACCGGCATCAACGATGCATCCCGCGACAAGGCTGGGAGACTCGTCCATGCTTCAGCGGGGGTTCCGCCCCACGACGACTCGATGACGCCGATCGGCACATGCTCGCGCTGGGCAAGCTCTCGTGCGAAGAAGAATGCGACCGCGGAAAAGCCTGCCGCCGACTCGGGAGTGCAAACGCTCCAACGCAAAGTGACTGCTACATCGTCCAGGGGATACTCGGCGAAGCGCTGCTTGACATTCATAAGCCGTATGTTCTTCAGGCTTGCGCCAGCGATTTCCTGCTGCGCATCTTTTGCATCTCGCAGGGAAAAGCCCATGTTCGACTGACCAGACGCAATCCAAACGTCGCCGACCATGACGTCGGTCAGCGAAACGGTGTTTGTGCCGTGAACCGTAAGAACGAAGGGCCCACCAGCTACACCTGGCGCGAGCTGAACCGACCATTGGCCGTTCGCGTCGGCGGTCGCGGTCTGCTGCGCGCCGCGGAATTCGACCGCGACGTTTTCACCAGCGTCCGCTTCACCCCACACATGCACAGGCTCATTGCGCTGAATAACCATGTGGTCGGCGAACAGCGCAGGCATGCGAACGCTTGCGTAAAGCGGTGTAACAATCAAAAGCCATACCAGGCAGAAAAATTGACAAGCGGGAAATCGCATCGTTTGTTTACGGCCTCCGCTGCAAAGATGCTTCCGAAATCGTGCTCAGACTAACAGATCGCCTGGCAGTGATTCATTCAGGCGTTTGAATGTAGGTTCGATCCCGCGCAAAGCTGGTCGAAAAACCCGGTGAATGCCATGTTACATCTCAATCTGGAGAAGGCGTGAGACCGTGCCAGATCCGCCTACCGCGATGAAGCCAAGAAGAGTCTTCGACGGCGAGATTCGTGATCGATTTGCGGATGGGGGCAAAACGGAGAGCATTCGGAAAGGGGGGCTTAGTTGACTCCTTCAACCGGAAAGAAATGGTCGGGCAAAGTAAAGACCGTATCGACATATCCGCCGAAAGGATTGTTTACAAAAGATCCTGAAACCATTGCCCGCACGTTGGCGTCGAAGAAAGTTTCGCCCAAAGGGCCGAGTTCGGGAATGAGAATGCTGACCTTCTACATCAATCGCGCGGGAAAGAGCTTAAGCGATTCACGGAAGGCGGACCTGGAAAGAGCGAAGGAATTGCTCTCAGAGAGAGTGCGATCGGCAAGGCAAAGAAAGAAGGCCGCGTAAAAACGCTTCATGAAACAAGGCCTGATAACAACTTGGTCTTGACAATCGAAAGGCGACGATCTGTCAGCGGCCGGCATCTGATATGCCATGATCCGAAAGCTAAAATCCGGCCAGTTTCGTTTGTACTCTCGAAAGAAGAATGCCTCAACAGGGAAGCGCCGCAACCTGGGTACCTTCGGAACCTTAGCGCAGGCCAGGCAGCACGAACGCGAGGTGCAATATTTCAAAAGGCACTGATCGCTCGGGGATAATTGAAATTGTGCGAACGAATTACAGACTGATCGAGCGACTGCCAGCCCATGATAAGCATCTTCGTGCCCGGATCGAGGCGAGATTGCGAATTCGCATCAGTGATTCACGCATCCTTAGACGCCCGATCCGGACCCGATTCGTTCCCATTCCAGGTCGAGCACTCCCGGCGATTGCTCCAAATCGGTGACTGTCTTGGCGAGCGTGGCGCCGCCAATCTGAGACGGGCAGAGAATTTCGCAATCGAACTCCTTGCATTGCTTTCCGATATGGTGCTCGAACTTCAGCGATTTAATACGAAATCGCGCCGACTCCAGCCGGTGACGCAACTCCTCAACGGTCAGGTGGTTCTCAGAAACTACGATCCGTAGTTGGGCCATGTGAAAGCGTTCAGCTTCTTCTCAAACCATTGCAATCCCCACAAGACCACAAATCCGATTCCGTCGGCAGCGAGACCGAGACTGATCTGGCCTCCGGCAAGGCAAAGGCCGACCACCGTGGCGAACCAAAGTGTCGCTGCTGTCGTCAGGCCGAGAACCAGCTCATCTTTTCTGACGATGGCTCCGGCCCCAATGAATCCCACGCCCGTCAGAATGCCGAGAGGAAGTCGCATGAGATCCATCACGGCATAGGAGTCTGGCGGTTTGCCATTTGTCGGGATCAACAGATTCATCTGGATCATCGAAACAGAAGCAGCGAGTGTGACGAGAAGCGTGGTACGCAGGCCGGCGGCGTGACCTGACCTGCTGCGCTCCAATCCAAGAGCCGCACCGGCAAGTAGCGTAAGAGCCAAGCGCAGTGCAATGGTTGTCCAATGGATTTCAGGCGCCATAGATGGCTTCGATTCCGTGCCGGCGTGGGCGGATGCCACCGGCTTAGGAAACTCGAGGATCGACGTTTGCATCTGAATGGACGGTCAAGGCGAGGTGTCTCCTTGCCCGGCTGTGGCAAGCCAAGGGAGGAAGAGCGGCGAAATGGCAGGTCGCCCTTACTGGTCGGGTCAAGTCAAGATTTCGCTCGTTTCTTTTGGGGTTCAGCTTTTCCCTGCTGTTACGACTCAAAAGCGGATTACGTTTCATCAGATCGATCGCAAAACCGGTCAGCGAATTCGCCACCGGAACGTCGCCGAGAATGACGATCCGGTCGAAGATGTTGAGATCGTAAAGGGGTATGAATATACCAAGGGCAAATTCCTTTTGTTTGAGCCGGAAGAATTGGCGAGACTGCGAATTCCGACAAAGAACGTCATCGAGATAGGCCAGTTCGTGAATCTCGATGAGATTCAGCCCGCATTATTTGAAAAGCCGTATTTTGTGGCTCCAGAGCCTAAAGAATCTTTCGAGGCGTTTGTGGTGATGCGGAAGGCCATGCAAGACAATCGTAAGGCCGCAATCGGCGAGGTCGCGTTCGGCGGGCGCGAGCACCTGGTCGCGATCGCAGTTCCTCCGGATCAATCCGAAATGGGCCTTATGGCATATATGCTTCGTTACAGCGAGGAACTCCGTGACAGCAAGAATTACTTCGATGAAGCGCCGGCGGCCAGTTCGCTGCACATTGACAAGAAGCAGCTGGCGATGGCCAACGACCTCATCAAAGCGTACAGCGGGCCACTCGATTTAAATGCATTCAAGGACGACTACGAAGCGGCACTCCGCGAGCTGATTGAAGCAAAGCAAAAGAACCTGCCCCTGCCTCTTGAAGAGAAGGGTGCCAGGCCGCCGAAGGTCATCAGCCTGACTGAAGCTCTCCGGCAAAGCATAGGCCACGCCAAGCGCCCGGCGGTGAGCCGCAAGCAGGCAACAAAGAGCGTGCCGAAAAAAGGGCCAGCCTCAGTCGGCGGCAGCAGTCGCGCGCACAAAGTTGCATAAGTCATGTTAATGCGAAAACCAAAAACTTCCAGTAACCCGGCGGTCGACCGGCAACTGGCAAGGTACCGTTCAATGCGGGATTTCGATACCACACCCGAGCCGTCAGGCAGGCGAGGTGAGCCGAAGCCTTCTGAAAATCTGAGTGGATTGCCGTTCGTGGTCCAAAAACACGCTGCTCGGCGCCTTCACTACGATTTCAGGCTGGCATGGAACGGCGTGTTGAAAAGCTGGGCAGTCACAAAGGGGCCGAGTTACTATCCCGGTGACAAGCGCCTCGCGGTTCAGACAGAGGACCACCCGATGGATTACGGGCGGTTCGAAGGGACGATTCCGCAAGGTCAATACGGCGGCGGTGCGGTGATGGTATGGGATCTGGGCAGGTGGACCCCGCACGGAGATGTGGATCGGGGCTTGGATGAGGGTCTCCTGAAGTTCGATCTTCACGGTAAGAAGCTGCGAGGAGCGTGGGCGCTTGTGAGGATGCACGGCGACGTTGCCGGCAAGGGCAATGCGGGCTGGCTTTTGATCAAAGAAAAGGACAAATACGCGCAGGAAAAGGCAGGGCCGGCAATCACGGACAGAGCACCGAATAGCATTCTCACCAAGCGTACTCTCGGACAGATAGCGAATGGTCGCAAGCAGTGGGTGGACGCGAGGCGCAATGGCCATAAGTCGTCGAGAAAGAACCAGGCGGCTGCAAAAAAGACCGCGACATTCGCGAACGTTACACGGAAGCAGCCCGCGAAATTGAGCACTGGTTTGGCCAGCCTTCCGCAGGAGGAATTTCCAAGTTTCATCTCTCCGCAGCTAGCTCATACGGCCACAGTAGCGCCCAGCGGAATCCAGTGGATCCATGAAATCAAGCTCGATGGGTATCGAATTCAGATTCATGTGCAATCCGCGGCAAGAAAGGGAAACATCTCGCACAAAGTGAAATTGCTGACCCGGAAAGGCCTTAATTGGAGCTCGCGGATGCCGAGTATCGCGGGCGCCGCGGCAGGGCTTGACGTGGACGACGCGGTACTTGATGGCGAGGTGGTTGTGTTGGACGAACGGGGAGCAAGCAGCTTCGCCGAGTTGCAGGCTGCTTTCCAGGAAGGCCGGCAGAGAAACATCGCTTACGTTGCTTTTGATCTTCTACATATCAATGGAAGAAATGTTCGAAATCTGCCGCTTGTTGAACGAAAGCGAATGCTTTTCGACCTGCTTGGCCAGCCCAGCATTCAATCGCCCATTCAGGTCAGTGAACATTTCCAGGCGGATGGCAAGGTCGTATTTGCAAAGGCCTGCGCATTGGGGGCAGAGGGAATCATCTCGAAGATTGCCTCAAGCAAATATGTTTCGGGCCGCGAAAGTTCGTGGCTCAAAGTGAAATGCAGCTTGGAGCAGGAATTTGTTATCGGAGGTTTCACGCCGCCTTCGAAGGGCGGACGCGGGATCGGCGCGATTTTGCTTGGGTATTATGAGGCAGGAAAGCTGCGATACGCCGGCCGCTCTGGGACGGGTTTCACCGGGCCGATTCAACGGATGTTGCGGGATCGGCTGAATGCGCTTATCCAGAAGAATTCTCCTTTTGCAGACGTGCCAGGCGATGCGCGGCGAAAAGCATTGTGGGTGAAGCCGCAGATAGTAGCTCAGATCAAGTTTGCTACTTGGACCAGGGATAAACTTGTGAGACAGGCGGCATTCAAAGGGTTGCGCGAAGACAAACCGGCAAATGAAGTCGTTCGTGAAGTGGCGGCAACGCCGAATCTAAGTGCATTCGAGAACGCCGCGAAAGATAGATCGGTGACAGCTCCGCGGCGACCTGCACGCGAGCGACGCCAGGAGCCACGAAATCGCCCACGAAAAGGACGTCAGGAGGTGAGCGATCCCCCCATCACCCATCCCGGCAAGATCCTCGACGAGGACAGCGGGATGACCAAGCAGATGCTGGCGGAATATTACCGTGCGGTCGCTGAACGAATGCTCCCTCATGTAGCCAATCGGCCGCTCAGCGTGGTTCGTTGCCCAGAGGGCAGCGGCAAGCCGTGCTTCTTTCAAAAGCACGCAGGCCGGGGGCTCCCCGGAAGCGTTGGAAGCGTCGTAATTCCAAGTCAAAAAACCGGGAAGAAGGAAGACTATCTCACCATCGATTCTGCCGAGGGCTTGATTGGGCTGGCGCAATTGGGAGTGCTCGAGATTCACCCCTGGGGATCGCAGAACGACTCACTGGAGGAGCCCGACCGAATCGTTTTTGATCTGGATCCCGACACCGCGATCGAATGGAAAACGCTCGCCGCGAGCGCGAAGGATTTGCAGAAGCGCTTGAAACAGTCCCATCTCAAGAGCTTCCTGAAGGGCACGGGAGGAAAGGGTTTGCACGTTGTTGTGCCGATCGAGCCGATCACAGAATGGCCCAGAGTAAAGGAATTCGCGCATCGCCTGGTTCTGGAAATGGAGATGTCGAAACCGGAACTCTACGTTACGAAGATGACGAGGGCAGCCCGCAAGGGCCGCATCTACCTGGATTACCTGCGCAACGATCGCGGAGCAACATCCATTGCGCCCTATTCTCCGCGTGCTCGCCGCGGGGTACCCGTCGCCATGCCTTTGCGGTGGGGCGAGCTGGCTTCGGCGAGTGCCCCGGCGTTTCACGTTTCCGATCTGGCCGATTGGCGAACGAGATTGGGCAGCGACCCCTGGAAGGCAATTGGAACGCTCAAGCAGAGGCTGCCGCTGTGATTGGCGATCCAAACTGATCGTCAAGTGAGGCAGACATTGTGCCCATGGTGCAACCACAATGGTAAGCGACTCATCTCACAGCCAGTAAGAGAGAGTGACCAAATATGTGGTGGACGATCTTCGTAATACTCCTCGTTCTGTGGCTCATTGGGTTCATTGGATTTCATGTGGTAGCGTGGTACATCCACCTGCTGCTCGTGGTGGCCCTCGTGGTGTTGATTATCCAGCTTATTTCCGGCCGTCGCGCTGTCCCATGAGTATCAACGGGCTGGCGGCGCGGCCGGAATACGTACGAACACTCTCAGCGCATTAAGCCGCTTCTTTCGCCGCTGATTGATTGACGTGGTCGGCAACATTGGTGAGCAGGTGATCAGCGCGCTGTTCCTCCTGCAGAGTCCTGTCAAGGAGCTCTGCATCCCAGGTGAGGCCCAGGATCTCCGCGAACCGCTTCGCTGTACCGTACAGAGCGATCTCATAGTGTTTGATCCGCTGCGCCGCGGCAATCAGAGCAGCGTCACGAACTGAGTCATGCGCCGAGTCACGACTCATCTCTTCAGCTTCTTCCATGAGCGCATGGAGAACTTTGCATTTGAGAGAGTCTGTTCCTCCCGTGGCATGCCGAAGAATGTCGCGGGCCCTGCTCACTCTAGCTTCAGATTCTCGCCAGTCGGACTGAAACACCTGCTTAAGCTGGGGATCGATCGCCACTTCAAACAAGCGCTCCAGTCCAACATGGGCCTGCTCCTCTGTCGACAGTAAGGTGCGGAGGTGTTTGATATAGAGAGCCTTCAGGTCAGGAAGTTTCTCGCTCACGAGTTTCACAACTCCTCCTCTCCGGTTGCAAAGAAATATTCGACCGGCTCACGCGGCGCGCAGAGCCTGTTTGTGCACTGTTTGAGAAACCTCCGTGAGCTTCTCATCGGCAGCCTTTTCCTCATCGAGCGTCTTTTGCAGGATATTGGCGATCTCCCGCTTGCCTAGATGCTCAGCGTATGTGCGGACGGTTCCGTAGGCGGCCATTTCGTAGTGCTCAACTCGCTGCGCCGCAGAAATGAGCGCGATATCCCTTACTGCGCCCTCTTCGGTTTCATCGAGCATCTGTTTGCCCTCTTCCAGAACGCCTTTCATGCCTTCGCAAGTTTTATTCTTGGGGCTTGAACCGAGAAGCTCGAAGACCTGGTCGAGACGTTGAATGTGGCCTTCTGTTTCTTTCAGATTATGGTTAAAGGCATTGCGCAGTTCTTCTGATGACGCCGCTTTGATCAACTTAGGAAGTGCCTTGGTGATCTGATTCTCTGCCGAATGAAGATCTTTGAGTTCTTCAACAAACAGCTTCTCAATGGAATTGACGCTCATCTTGATCCTCCGTGGGTTGCTTGCATGCTCCTGTGATGCGGCGTCCAGAAGGCTCGTTGCTCTCTGTCTACCATGGTTGCCTGATGACAGGTGGAGGCAAAGGGACCAACGAGGGAACAGACACCTGACGACCGGTCTGCCGAATAACAGGGGACCAGTGAGGAAGCATGGAGGAAAGTTTTTGTTCTCGGCTCGCGTCAGGAAGGAGAAAGCAGTGGAACGGGCTGCTCGCTATTCACAAGATCGAAGGAGGTGAACTCGATGCGCGGGTGCATACGCGCATCGAGCTGCTGATGTGCATTGACTATCGGCTTGCCTGGTTCCGGGCGGCGCCGAAGTACTCTTTTACAGTGCTAAGAAATGAATGAGCGGGTTCAGGCGCTCTAACTTTTCCAGTGAGTATCGCGTTGGCGGAGTGCGGCGTGCCATAGAACTGATCGGTATCCTCTTTGTTCTGGCTGACTGAGACTCCATTCAGGTCGATGCCGGCGAATGCGCCGCGGCTGCGAGACCAGGTGAGTAACTCAGCTTTCATCGCGATGTCGGTGGAGGCCTGCGCATCTCTGCCGACCGGACCTGCTGCCGCGGCGGCGTCGCCGCCGATCTTGAATTTGTCGCGGAGAAGATCTTGCATTCCCTTTTGGTTTGTAGCAACAAGAACGAGGTCAGTGCCTTGGCCTCCGATCTGGAAGCCGACCGATCCTCCTGCCATGCGAATGAAGAGGGGCGCGCTCCATCCGTTCTCAGTCCGACAGGTAACAACTCCTTGCCCATATTCAGCGCCGAAAACAAAGGCCCCCTTCACCATGCCTGGCACTACACCAATGCAGACAGCCCGGCGTGCGATGCTTTCAGGGACTGACTTATCAGGCGCCGACATGACCTGCTGGATAACTGTTTGCGCGGCATCCAGGCGGCCATCGAGTTTTTGCTGATCATCTGCTGCACGTGCTCCAATCGACAATTCCGCAGCGAACGCGAAACCAGCGATCAATCCGAACCATTTCAAATGCCTCATTGGGTTTCTCCTCGTTTGAATTGCATACGTTTTGCGTACGTTGGCAATAGAGCGATCGGCCACACCAACCTACGTGTCTCCGATGCTGATCAGCAGGAATGGGAGGCTCATTCAGACATGAAATAGAGAAGTTTCGCCAAAATCCTCATGGCATGGGATTTCTGGGGTAGATGCGACTCTTCCAGCCGCCGCCATGGCCGGCATAGTGCCGTCGCGCAGAGTCGAGCGTGGCGCATGTATAAAACACGCTGATGCCGGGCAGCGCGATGCCCCAGAACGGTGAGCGGCGGTACCTGTGCAAGGTTGGCTGAAAAGCGAGCGCCATCATGAGCCAGGACAACACCCCGAGCAGGCGAGGAATCCCATTTGCGAAGAGGCTGAGCAACGGCGGCGAGCAAAAGAGGATGGCCATGCCCGCGACGCAACCAATCAGCATCAGCAGCGAATGGCCAAGCTGCTCATAGGCGGTGCGTGCAATCATGTTCCAAATCTCGCGCCAGCACGAATAGATGCGCACGGAGCGAGTAGTTTCAGAATGGCCCAACCAAATGCGCCCTCCGACCGATTTGATCCGCTTGGCAAGCGCGCAGTCGTCAATCAGATGACGACGAATGCCGGAGACACCTTCAATTCGGTCGAGGGCCAGGCGGCTGACGAGCATGGTCCCACCGGCCGCGGCCGCGGTGCGCCTCTTCGGATTGGCCACCCAGGAGAATGGATAAAGCATCTGGAAGAAGAAGACGAAGGCCGGAATCATCGCACGCTCGGCCGCAGTGACGCAGTTGAGGCGAACCATTTCGGACACAAGATCGAACCTATCGCTCTCAGCTTTCGCAACCAAGGACGACAGATGATCAGCGGCGTGCACGACATCTGCGTCGGTCAGCAGAACGTATTCTGCGGATGTCGTCCGCTCGTGAGCGAGACCCTGATGCACGGCCCAGAGCTTACCACTCCAGTCAGTCGGCAGTGGCGAACCGGCATGAACGCTAAGCCTCTGGTCTGAGGCGAGAGATGCTGCGATTTCAGCAGTACCATCTGTGCTGCTGTCATCGACGACGATGATTGCAAGTTCGCCCGGATAATCCTGTGCCAGCAGAGAGGCGAGGCTTTGATGGATACTTTCAGCCTCGTTGCGCGCGGGGACAATCACGACGACCCTTGGCCTGCCAACTGGCATTCGAGCATCCAGCAGTGGCGCAGATCGCCAGAAGCCGCCGCGGAACGTGATCAGGTAGACCCATGCGGTCAGCGCGAGAACTGAAATGATTAGGACCATGCGATAGATCCATTCTCGGCGTAGTTGCAGGCTCCCATGCCATCTTGAAATGGAAATTTCTCAGCGGAGATGACGCTCATTCTGCGGCGTGAGCTGACGGACTGTCGGGCCCTTCAATTCCGTGAGCCTTGAGGAATGCGAAGATTTTCTCGTCGAGTGCGTTCCATTGCTCACGGCTGAAGCCGTGTTTTGCGCCGGGAACGATTTCAATCTGATTCGGCACGCCGTCAAGATCGAGTGCGTTGTGCAGGCGAATTGATTGCTCGACGGGAACGGTGTGATCTTCGGCTCCTTGCGCGATGAGAATGGGAGGGAGATCGTGACGGATGTACGTTAGTGGGGAGACCTTCCGTGCAAGCTCAACACACGCGGGGCCGGCGGGTATCCAGTCATTCGCCCAGCTTTGATGATTCGGGCCAGCGAGCAACTCGATCGCGTCAGTGATGCCATAGCCGTCAATCACCGCGGCGACCGGTTTGACGGGACCAAGATGCGCGGATTTGGGCGTCATGCCCACCATAAGCGCCAGATGACCGCCGGCCGAACCGCCCGTGACGACAATCCGCCTCGGATCGACATGATATTGACGCGCATGCTTGAAGAACCATGCCGTGGCTTCAAGAGCGTCAGTCACGGCTGCGGGTGCGGTGGCCTGCGAGGCAACGCGATACTCCACGTTGACGACGACAAAACCACGCTCGAGATAAGGCAGGCAGAGCGAGCGGTAGGCGGTCTCTTTCCCGCTGTGAATCCAGCCGCCGCCATGAAAGACTACGACACCGGGACGATCGACGGTCGCGGGAGTCTTCGGTTGCAGCACATCGAGAACAGTGGCGGGAAATCGATCATAGTGGATATCACGTTCGATCGTAATCCACTGAGGGAGCGGCGGATAGGCAGCCGGTGGCCGCGCTGGCGCTTGTGCCCATATAGACGCATCTGCGAGAAACACGCCGAATATCGCAAGCAACACGGCGCAGGAAAGAGGGCGGCGCATTCCGCGATGGCAGCGATTCATACTGTTATTGCGCTTGGGAACAAGAGGAAATGACACTGCGCCTGAATATAGTAAGCTGGGTGGGCGATGTCAATTGGGAAATAGATTCACAATCACCAAACAAAACCGGAGGTCGGCGTCCCAATGGTTAACAGGAGCCTCATTGCCCTGCTGTTCAGCTTCTTCGTCCCGGGAATACTGATTGCAGCAGCAGCTGCACAGGAGCAGGTTCCCGGTGCTGCCCCTTCAACAACGCCTCCGCCAACGCCCGCGCAAACCTCCCATGCGGCGGAAACGCCCCTGAATCCCGCGCTCCCCACTCTCTTTATCGTGGGTGACTCTACTGCGCGCAACCAAGCTGATCTCGGCTGGGGAGACCATTTCGCGCAGTTCTTCGACACGAGCAAAATCAATATCGCCAACCGTGCCATCGCAGGCCGCAGCAGCCGAAGCTACATTGAAGAGGGCGCGTGGGACAAAGTGCTTGGGCAAATGAAGTCAGGCGATTATGTGCTTCTTCAAATGGGGCACAATGACGGCGGCGCACTGGACGGGCCAAAGCCGCGGGGCAGCCTGAAAGGCCTGGGCAATGAGACAAAAGACGTGACCATGATGAACGGTAGCACCGACATCGTTCACACCTATGGCTGGTATATGCGCAAATACATCGCCGACACGCGGGCCAAGTGCGCCATCCCAATCCTGCTTACGCTGACAATCCGCAACATCTGGTCCGATGGGCCTGACGGCAAAAAGCATATCGAACGCGACATGGGTTACGACGCCGACTTGCGTCAACTTGCGATGGATCAAAATGTTCCTCTTGTCGACATGGCCAGTATTGAAGCGGATCGCCTTGAGGCGCTCGGCCCTGAAAAGACTGCACTCCTCTTTCCCAAGGATCATACGCACACAAGTGCCGAAGGCGCGCAACTGGTTGCTCAGTGTGTAGTGAGCGCACTGCGCGGTGCGCATTCCCCACTGACCGCGTATCTTTTGATGCAGTAGAGGGCCGTCGCCGGACAAAAACGCGAATACGGATCGGCAACGCCGTGTTCTACTGTGGCGGCATGTGCCCGATGAACTTGTCGGCCCACTGGATGAAGTACTTCATATTCGGTGCATCGGTGTGGCCGCCATCGTGCTGCCGCCAGGCAAGCTGACCGTCGAGCAAACCATGATTTATCGGCGGCATCTGCGCGGTTCGATAATCACCCTCTACGCCGAGCCCATTTACGCCCAGCAGCTTGAACACTCGATTGGCGTCCACTGTCGCCATCCAGCTTCCTTCATGGTCGAGCCAATGAGCATCGCCTTTTTCGGGAACGCCGTAACTAATGAACGTCAGGCGTGGAGCGCACAGCGCAATCAACTCGTTCGAGTCGACGGGAATGTCGCCGGGATTCATGCTGCCGAAGATAGCTTCTGACGCGCCGAACTTCATGAAATTACCGGCCATCCAGTAATATTCGCCGCCGGTCAGGCTCTCTACGGCTTCACCATAGTTGCGTCGTAGCAACGTCGCGCCGCCCTTGCCTGACGAGCCAACAAGAACCATCACGAAGCGCTGATCGAATGCCATGGTGACGAGGGCCGCTTTGCCGTAACGTGAGACACCTTCGATGCCAACATGCTTTGCATCGACCGCTGGATCGGTTTCGAGGTAGTCGAGACCGCGCCCGGCGCCCCATGCCCAAGCTCGAAGCGCACCCCAATCTTCTGGCTTGCGCGGTTGCCCGTGATTCACGAGGCCAATAATTCCTCTCGTCAGGCCCGCGCCATCGTCTGCCTGAACGCTGGCAGGGTCAAACCGGACGAATCCCCATCCGGCAGCCGCGAGCTGCCACTCGTTCGGCGGATCGCCGTCGGCATTCAGCTGCGGCGGCTGGAAGAACGGCGGTTCACTGAACGGCTGCCATGCCGGATGCTGCGCAAAGACGTCCTTCAGCGAAGGATCCTCCTGGATGAGGAGAGCTTTGAGTGCATTGTTGACGCGATCGAGATCGGCGCCGCGCGGCTCGTTTGGAGCAGGGAAGCCGGCGCGCGTGAACTCCATGAGCACAGGAACGGAGCCACTGGTATTCGCCGGCGTCACGAGCGTCATGTGAATCTTGACAGAAATGGCGGGACAATTTGAATTGTCCACTTCGCCAATCAAATCTTTGGCGATAACCGGTGTAAAGCCGATTCTTTCACGATCCACGGCTGTCACCGTCCAGCGGACTTTCGGGACGTTGGCAGGCACGCGCCCGTATACGTACTTCGAGAACATCTCCGCAATCTCGGGCCGGCGCTCATCCCACCACATCTGTGGCGTCGTTACTCTCTGGCCGTCATTCAACGTGAGCGAGTCAGGAATATTGGGATAAGGATTGGCTTTGGATTCATCGTAGTTGGCGTGGTTGGGCGCCTTCTCATTGCCACTTGGGCCTGGACGCAGAGCTTTGATGCCGAGTTGATCCATCATGTTCTGATGGTCCTGCTCAGCGGTAAATGTAACCGGCGCTGAGGTGGCAGAAACCTGCGCCCGAGCCGCAAATTGACCGGCGCCAACGCATGCAATAACGAAGGCAATGACATGAACGCTCGAAAATGGACGCACGGTAAACCTCCGTGGTGGTATCCTTGAAACGCCTTAAAAAGCGATTTATCAGGGACCATCATCATACCTTCTCCGCTATGAGACTGGCAGATAAATTCCTCGTCATCGCCGTGTTCGCCGGGCTCGCGGCATGCCTTCTACATGCACAATCCAACTCAAAGCAACCCGTTTGGGTAACGAGCTGGGGAGCATCGCAGCAGATTCCCGAGCCGCAGAACTCTTTGCCGGCAGTTGATCTTCGTGACGCGACCGTGCGCCAGGTCTTCCACCTCTCCGTTGCCGGAACGTCGATTCGCGTACACCTCTCGAATGTCTTCGGAACGGCGGCGCTGCACATCACGTCGGTTCACTTCGCGCGGCCGGTTGCTACTTCGCCGGCACCCTCTCCAATGGGATCCATCGATCCTGCGACGGATCGGCCGCTGACATTTAGCGGAAGCGCCGAAGTGACGATCCCTCCCGGAGCCGAATACGTGTCCGACCCGGTGGAGTATCCCGTAGCTGCGCTCTCCGACCTCACGGTTACATTTCATCTTGATGCGCCGCCATCGCCGGAGACGGGCCATCCGGGATCACGGGAGACGACGTTCTATGTGCATGGAGACGAAGTCTCCGCCGCGGCGCTCACTGATCCGAAAACCGTAGAACACTGGTACCAGGTGACAGAGATCGATGTGCTGGCCCCGGCAGGAGCCGCGACAGTGGTTGCTCTCGGCGATTCCATCACTGATGGGCATGCCACCACGACCAACGGCAATGACCGCTGGACCGATGTGCTGGCGCAACGGCTGCAAAGCTCGAAAAAGACGCGCAACATCGGAGTGTCGAACCAAGGCATCGGGGGAAACCATCTTCTGACTGACGGGCTGGGCCCGAACGTGCTGGCACGATTCGATCGCGACGTACTGGCTCCGACAGGCGTTCGATGGGTAATCGTGTTTGAAGGCGTGAACGATTTAGGGGGCCTGGCCCGCCTCGGCGAAGTCTCGCAAGCGACGCATGATGCGCTGGTGAAGCGACTCATCGCAGCGTATCAGCAGATTATTGCGCGCGCCCACGCGCATGGACTGACCGTTTACGGAGCGACCATTACCCCTTACGCAGGATCGGGGTACTACCATCCCGGTCCGCTGAGCGAGGCAGATCGAGAGGCTGTCAATGAGTGGATTCGCACGCCGGGCCATTTTAACGCTGTGATTGATTTCGATGCTGTAGTGCGGGATCCACAGCACCCCGACCGCCTGATGCCTGTATACGATTGCGGAGATCATCTGCATCCTTCGCCAGCAGGCTATCGCGCGATGGGCGAAGCGATTCCTTTGACGCTATTCAGGAAGTGATTGGACGCATCGATCCGCCGTGATCCGCCCGCTAAAGCGGTAGGCTTAAGCCTATTCATAGGTTTCTGCGGCCGATCCGATCATTCGCAGATACTCCTGGGTGAGCATTGCCTGCAGCCGCGACGTGACGGCGGGGTCGCAGGGGGCTTCCATTCTCCGGCAGCGATCGATTGCGGCGCGCAGATCGCTCAAAAACGCAACGCACGCGGGGCAGTTCTCAATGTGCGCGCCGATTTTTTCACACGACTCAGCCGTCACTCTCCCATCAAGATACTCCGACAAGGTGGCGAAAAGGTCGCGGCATTCCCTGGGACGACGCGCAGCGCCGCGCTTCTGCGCTGGCTTCCGTGTGGCCGAAGAATCTTCAGTCTGCACTCCCTTGAGCATCAGGGCCATTTCTTTGCGCAGCGCAAGGCGCGCGCGGTGCAGGCGAACGCGCACCGTCCCCACTTGCAGGTTGAGAATCTGCGCCACGAGTTCTGTTTCGAGCTCTTCCATGTCGTGGAGGACAAGCACCAGGCGCAACGGCGTCGGGATACGCAATACCGCCTTGTGTAAAAGCCGCCGTTCTTCAGCATGCAGAAGTCTCCGCTCGGGTGACTTGGCCCGGTCGAGCAGGAGCTGTCCGAGCTCCACTTCATCAGGCATCAACTCATCGAAAGAGAGTTTGCGAGCCGGCAAGGCGTCTACTGCGCTGCGCATGCGGCGACAACGATTGCGCGTGACGGTGTAGAGCCAGGCAGCAAGCGATGAGGGGTCCTGGAGCTTTGGCAGGTGCTTCAACGAGCGGAAAAGAACCTCCTGCGACGTGTCCTCCGCATCTTCGCGGTGTCCGCACATTTTCATGCTGAACGAGAAGACCGTGTTTTGCAGCAGGCCGATGGCCTCGGCCACCGAATCCGGCGTGTTGCGGCGCAATAAGTCAGAGGCTCTTGTCAGCTCAGGTCGCATGGAAATGATGCTATGTGACCAGTATATGCGGCTGCGAGTGAACTCAAGACAGATGGAGCCTCTCAGGGCGCGGCGCCGAGACAGCAGCACGGCTCTGAGCCTGGTGCTGCCGCGCTCCGCCGGTTGAGTGAATCTTCAATCATCTTCAGGCAGATCGGGGAGATGATCTTCAGCCAGCTCCAGTCTTCCCCCTTCTCCAGGCGAACATCTGCAGCGACCCGGGCACGGAGCAGAGCGAGTGCGAGCCCTAACTCTTTTCCCGGATGTCCGGCTTCCAACTGGAACATTTCGCGGTAGACCTCATCGATGCATCGATGAATTCGCCGGGATCCATAGGCGTTATGTGGATGTGCTACTGTCGCAATCTTTCGCATATTTCGACTTTCGCGGCCGCCTGAGCTGGCTCGACATGTGTGCCGGAGTTCTTCGGGTCTCAGTTCATGATCTTGCTTGCGTCTTTCAGGCCACAAGCTCGCAAAATCACCATGCCCGGACACCAGTTTGTAAAGGCCGACTGCAGAAGGTTGAGGCCCACGAATACCGTTAGCCAGAGCCAGTAATGCGAAAGGTAATGAGCCAACGCAATCGAGATCAATACCAGGACGCCGGCCATCAGGCGTAATCCACGTTCAACGGTCATTGGGATACTCCTTGGTGAACCTCGGGTTCACAGGTGATTTTCGATTCACTTCGCGAGTGAATCATGTAGTAGAGAATCGGGATCGTCGGCCACGAGAGGAACGTGGATGCGACGGCCCCGGCTATGAGCGATACAGCGAGGCCCTGGAAGATCGGATCGGTAAGGATTACGCTGGCTCCCACGACGACTGCTGCCGCGGTGAGCAGCATGGGCCTGAAGCGAATGGCCCCGGCATCAATGACGGCCTGCGCCAGCGGCGCACCCTGGCGGCGGCGCAATTCGATGAAGTCGACGAGGATGATCGAGTTGCGAACGATGATGCCCGCGCCGGCGATGAAACCGATCATAGATGTGGCCGTGAAAAAGGCGCCCAGCAAGGCATGCGCGGGAAGGATGCCTACCAGAGTCAGTGGAATCGGCGCCATGATGATGAGCGGCACAATGAAGGAGCGGAACCAGCCAACCACAAGTACATAAATAAGGATGAGCACCGCGGCAAAAGCCAGGCCGAGATCGCGAAAGACCTCGATTGTGATGTGCCATTCACCGTCCCACTTCATCGAGTAGTGGTCGGTCGATTCGGGCTGCACGGCATTATAGCGAGCGAGTGTATAACCGGCCGGGAGAGTGAGACGATCGAGCTCCTTGTTCATTTTCAGGATGGCGTAGACTGGGCTCTCTTCACCTCCGGCTACATCGCCTGTCACATAGACCACGCGCATCAGGTTCTTGTGATAAATACTGCGCTGAATCTCTCCGTGGTCGATGGCGACTAATTCTCGTAGCGACACCATTGCTCCGTCAGATCCGCGAAGATGAATACTCTCGAGTGCCTGCTCAGACGAACGGTCGGAGCGGTCAAACTCAACGACCGCACGAACGGGTTCGCGAGAATCGCCGTTATGTAACAGGCCTACCTGCATGCCGGAAGAGGCCGCGGCCAACGCTTGCGCCACATCCACAACAGCGATGCCGTTCTGCGCCGCTTTCTCTTCATTAACTCGGATTGTCAGGCGCGGCTGAGGATCCTCGACGTACCAATCGGTGTCGACTACGCCCGGTGTGTTCTGAAAGATCGACTTGATCTGCTGAGCTACGCGGGTCTGGCCGTCAAGATCCGGGCCGTACACTTCAGCTACGAGAGTCTGGATTACTGGAGGCCCGGGTGGGACTTCGCTGACCTGAATGCGCGCTCCGTATTGATTGCCAATCGCCACGAGCAGAGGACGTAGCCGCTTTGCGATGACGTGGCTCTGATCGCGCCTGTCTTTGGCCGGCACCAGGTTCACCTGGATGTCAGCCTGGTTGGGCATGCGGCGCATGTAGTAGTGGCGTACGAGTCCGTTAAAGTTGTAGGGACCGGAAGTCCCTGCATATTCCTGGTAGTTGAGCACGTCTGGCTGTTTTGCAAGTTCATCTCCGAGCGCCTGCGTCACCCGCGCCGTCTGTTCCAGCGGCGTGCCGTCGGGCATGTTGATCACCACTTGGAACTCGCTCTTATTGTCGAAGGGCAGCATCTTGACGCGAACCATGCCGAGAGGAACCAGGGCGACAGATATCAGGAGCAAGGTGGCGACTCCGGCGAAGAAAAGAACTCGGATTCGGCTGGACGCGATAAGCGGCGACATCACTCTGCGATAAAGCCGTGTGCGCCAGTTTTCGTTCTCTGGTTCGAGAATCTTCGCTCCGCCCAGATGCTTGCCAAGCAGCCGCATGGCGGCCCAGGGCGAAACCACAAACGCCACCATTAGAGAAAAGAGCATCGCTGCAGAAGCGCCCACGGGAATCGGGCGCATATACGGTCCCATGAGTCCGCGTACAAAAGCCATGGGCAACACAGCGGCGATGACGGCGAAGGTGGCCAGAATAGTTGGATTGCCGACTTCGGCGACGGCCTCGATTGTTACGTCAGTACAGGAGCGGTGTTGATTTTCGGGCAGACGAAAATGCCGCACCATGTTTTCGACTACGACAATGGCGTCGTCTACAAGAATGCCAATGCTGAAGATGAGCGCAAAGAGGGTGACTCGGTTAATCGTGTAACCGAGTAGATAAAAGATCGACATGGTGAGGGCGAGCGTTACAGGAATTGCCAGCAGGACCACGCCCGATTCGCGCCAACCCAAAAACAGAGCGACCAGGAAGGTGACGGACAATGTGGCCAGCAACAAGTGCTCGAGCAACTCATCGGATTTCGCCTTGGCAGTCTCGCCATAGTTGCGTGTTGTCGTCACATTGACGTCTCTGGGAATGGTGACGCCCTGCATCTGGTGCACGCGCTTGAGGACCGCGTTGGCAATGTCGGTAGCATTTGTGCCTTTGCGCTTGGCCACCGTGACAGTTACTGCGGGATACTGTGCCGCTACCTGACCCTGACTTGCACCTGCGGTCGTCGTGCCAAAGACGACGTAGTCTGCGGGCTCGGCAGGTCCGTCGATAATCTGATCGGCCACATCGCGCAGCAGCACCGGACGGTTTTGATTGACTGCTACGACTACAGACTCAAGGTCCTTCTTGCTGGTAAACAGATTGCCGGCATCGACGCGTATCTCGCTGTTATTCTGCGCAAAACTGCCCGCTTGCAGCCCGGCATTTGCCGCCTGAAGCCGGCCCACTATCGTCATGGGAGACAGACCGTAGGCGTTGAGCTTCGCCGTGCTCAACACAACACGCATAGTACGCGGCAGTCCGCCAATCACATTAGTCTCTGAGACATCGGAGATCTGGTTGACGTTGTATTGGATCTCATTGGCGAAGGCGCGAAGCTGATATGCGTCGTAATGTTCGCCCCAGAACGTGAGCGCGAGAATCGGGACATCGTCAATCGAGCGAGCCTTAATGATCGGCTGGGAGACTCCCGGCGGCATGCGATCGAAGTTTGAATAGAGCTTGCTGTAGACCTTGATCAGCGCATCTTCCTGCGGCGTGCCGACGAGAAAACGCACGATGACGAGGCTCTGCCCCGGACTGGACGTGGAGTACACGTATTCGACGCCCGAAATCTGATGAACAAGGCTCTCAATCGGCAGAGTGACCTGCTGCTCGACTTCGGCGGGAGACGCGCCAGGCATTGCCGTGGTGATGTCGAGCATGGGAACGAGGATCTGCGGCTCCTCTTCGCGCGGAATGATGGCGACTGCAAAGACGCCGAGGGCCAGCGACGCAACGACGAACAGCGGCGTGAGCTTCGAGTTCAGAAATGCATGCGCGAGGCGGCCTGCAAGCCCTAGTCCGGCGGTCCCTGAGTTCTGTTTCATTGCCCGACCTCGCTGCTTGCGTCGATGCGCTTGCCGGCCAGGTCGCGATCGGCGGGACGGTCGACCAGTGTTTCGCCGGCAGAGATGCCGGACAGGATCTCAATAAGATTCCCCTGTATCGCGCCCACTGTGACGTAACGCAATTGCGCGATGCCACTATTGTCGAGAACATACGCGCACGATAACGACCCGCGGGTGACGATTGCCGAGCTTGGGGCCAGAACCGCCTGGTGCATACCTGTCGGGATTTGCGCCGTGCCGTACATACCGGCGTGCAGCTGCTTCGATGCCGGAAGAGAAATCTTGACCAGGAATGTGTGGCTGCCGGGATCGGCGGCAGGAACGATTTGAGTGACCGTGCCAGTAATTCCCGGAGTTGTTGCGGCATCCACGCTTACCGGAAGTTTCATACCTGTGTGAATTGCGGACAGCGACGACTCGTCAACAGTCGCTTGCAGCTCCAGTGGTCCGTCGCGGTCGACTTGTAGAAGCGGGACACCGGGTGCAGCAAGCGCGCCCGGATCGACCATGCGCGCCGTGATGACTCCCGCAAAAGGAGCTCGAATGTGCGTGAACTGCAACATGGCATGCGCGCCGCTCGCTTGTGCCTTTGCCGCGTTCTCCTGGGCATTGAGCGCCGCCACCTGTGCCGCCGTAGCCTGGGCGCGCCTAGATACTTCGTCCATCTCCTGCGGGCTGACGCTCTTTTGCGCCTGCAGTTGCCTGTAGCGCGCAAGCGTGCTGGCGGCCAAGTCGGAGCTGCTTTGTGCGGCGGCCTGCTGGCTTTCCGCCGCCGTCACGGCAGCGTCGGCTTGTTCAGCGGATGCGCGCAACGTGGCGTCGTCAAGGATCGCCAGCGTTTGTCCCGCTGCAACCCTGTCGCCCTCATGCACCAGTACCTGCTGAACCCGGCCGACGACTTGCGCCGATAGAACCGACGATTCGGAAGCATGCAACGTCCCCGTTGCCCGTATAGTCTGGGGTATCTGCATCGACTCGCTTTTCACTATGCGAGCCTCAACAGTTTGCGCGGGCGCGGGATTCGCCGTGCCGTCAGAGTGGCAGCCGGCCACCAGCCCCGTTGCTGCGGCAAGAAGTAAACCAGTCAAAGCAAATCTCATTGCAATTCCTCCGCCGCATCCGGCGTCAAAGTCCCTGTCGCAAAAAGTAGTTGTGCATGGGCCACAGCATCGCCGTAAACCGCGTTCCAGTAATTGGTCTGGCTTTGTCGCTCCGCATCTTCGGCGTGCAACAAGTCGGTGATAGTGGCGAGACCCGCGCCGTAGCGGTTGCGAAGGATACGCAGGCCTTCGGACGACTGATCGAGAGCTGCTCGCGCAGTTGCAAGTGAAAGCCGGGCGGTTTGCTGTTGAATGTGCGCCTGCGTGACTTGAAGGCGCACCTGCTGGCGAAATGCAGCAAGTTGTGCGTCTACCCGGTCTTTGGCTGCGACCTCGTGTGCCAATTGGGCCCTCTTGCTGAAGGGCGTCAGGTCGATGCCAATCTGCACGCCGGCGACCCAGTTGTTGCCGCCGCCGCTGCCAAAGCTTGGCCGGTCTTGCTCCCAGTTACCATAAGCGCTGATATGCGGGCCAAAACTGAGCTTGGCTGCGTTCACTGCTTCAGCCTGGGCCGATTGCGCATGGTTGAGCGCCGCCACATCGGAGCGCGTTTTGAAAGCCGTCTGCAGTTCCTCATCCACCGAAGCCTGCGGAAAATCGTGCGGCGCGATGGGTTGCAGTTGAGTCTCTGCAAGATCGGGCGCACCCATGGCCGCCCGCAGTTGCGACCATGCCATTTCCAGTGCTCCTTGCGCTGCGATCAGTTCCTGCTTGCGCGCGGCTACGTTCACCTCGGCCGACATGCGGTCCGATTCTACGGCCAGGCCCGCATTTACGTGGTCATTCACCGAGCTCAGCAGCGCCCCGGCCGTCTCCTGTTCGTGTTGAGCAATGGTGATCTGCCGTTCGGCGTAAAGTACCGACTGATACGCCGCCACCACGTCGAGGACGATTTTCTGATTCACTGCCTGCGCCGAAGAATCCGCGCTCGCTCTCATCAAATCGGCACTGTGTATGGTCTTCTGGGTCCGAAATGAATCAAAAGCCATCCATGACCCGGAAAACCGCGAGGAGAAATCGCCAATGGGCCGAGGGCGATTTAACGCATTCACGTCAAAATCGGCCTGCGTGAAAGCCTGTTGCCGCAACCTGGACCCGAAAACGTACACGGGGTCGTTCCCGCGAGAGATATCCTCAGTGAAATTGAGCTGCGGAATCAATTGGGTGCGAGCAAGCGACGCATTTGCCCTGGCTTCCTGCGATTCTGCGCTGGCCAGTTTTGCCTCAGGATTCGCGCCCAGCGCCTGCTGAATCGCCTGGTGAAGCGTCAGCGGCGCCTGAGCTGCAGCCCCGAGCCCGGAGATTGAGCACAGGATCGCGAGCCATCGTGCTACCTGGGTGTGCCGTTTCATTGCCTGTGGTGCCTTTTTTGCGTGCATTCATAGAAAGAAAGACACCGATGGGCCCTTTCGTTACAAAAGCCGGCGAGAATTTTTTAAAAACTCAAAACCTGGGTGAATCTGCTCGGTGAGCAGGGTTTGCTTACAATAGTGATGGAACCGAAAATATAGAGGAGCTGGTATGCCGGCTTATGAATATGAGTGCGCAGCGTGCAGCCGCCATTTTGAGCGGCGACAGAAGATGTCAGATCCGCCAATATCTGAATGCCCCGAATGTGGTGGCGGCAAGGTAAAGAGGCTGATCAGCGGCGGAGCCGGCGCGATCACAAAGGGCAGGACGCATTCGGCGCCAAGTACGCCGTCGGCTTGCGGCATGGGTGGCTGCTGCGGCCAAAACGGTGGATGCTGCGGCGATATGGCTTGCGAGAATTAGCACCTTCAACGCCTGATATTCAATTATTTCCCCTCGAATGACCCATGTAGCCCATGCGACGTGGTGTGACCTTTGTCATAGCTGATCGACTGGGCCATCCGCCACGCTGATCGTGAGGATGCATCGGTTGCATCCCGGCCATGGAAGCGAGGGATTATGAGCAAGAAACGGGTCATCATTGTTGGGGGAGTTGCGGGTGGGGCGACGTGCGCAACCCGACTGCGCAGGCTCGATGAAAGCGCCGAAATTCTCGTTCTCGACAGGGGCCCGTATGTCTCGTTTGCCAATTGCGGGCTTCCGTATTACGTGGGCGAAGTGATCCAGGACGAGGCTCGGTTGCTCCTCGCCACACCGGAGCTCTTTCGCAAGCGGTTCAACATTGAGGTGCGAACCCGGCACGAAGTAGTGGCCATCAATCGCAAGGAACGAACGGTGACGGTGAAAAATCTCGAATCGGGAACTGAAAATGCGGAGCGGTACGACGAGCTTGTGCTGTCACCCGGAGCCGCACCGATTCGCCCCACGTGGCCCGGCATTAACTTGCCCGGGATCTTCACGTTGCGCACGGTACCCGACAGTCGCGACATCCGCAACTGGATTGCGTCGAGGAATCCGCGAACCGCGGTGGTTGTCGGCGGCGGCTTCATCGGGCTCGAAATGGCAGAGAACCTGGTGCATCGGGGGATTGCAGTTACTGTGATCGAGATGGCGAATCAGGTAATGCCGCTGCTCGATCCAGAGATGGCGGAATATGCACGGCGCCATCTGGAATCGCGAGGCGTCAATCTCGTCCTCGGCCAGGGCGTCTCCGGATTCGAATCGAACGGCGACGAAGGTCTGCTTGTACGCACGCAAAGCGGAGAAGCGTTCGAAGCCGAGCTCGTGGTGCTCTCCATCGGCGTGCGCCCGGAAACGCAGTTGGCGCGCGATGCCGGCCTGGAAATTGGCGACCGCGGCGGAATTCGCGTCGACGAGCAGATGAGAACCAGCGATTCGAGCATCTGGGCAATCGGCGACGCCGTGGAAGTAAAGAATTGGGTCACCGATCAATTTGAGTTGATTCCGCTGGCAGGGCCCGCCAATCGACAGGGACGCGTGGCGGCAGACGCCATTTGCGGCCGCGACACCAGGTTCAGGGGAGTGCAGGGAACTGCGGTCTGCGGCTTCTTCGGGCTGACGGTCGCGCTGACCGGCGCAGCGGAGAAGTCGTTGCACCGGGCAGGAGTTAGAGATTTCGAGAGTGTTTATCTGCACCCTAACCACCACGTCGGCTATTATCCGGGTGCACAAACCATTCATATGAAGCTGCTCTTTCGCCGGTCAGACGGGCTGGTACTGGGTGCGCAGGCTGTCGGCGAAGCGGGTGTTGCGCGCCGCATCGATGTGATCGCGCAGGCAATTCAGATGAAGGCAACGGTTTTCGATCTTGAGGAGGCCGAGCTTTGTTATGCGCCGCAGTACGGTGGCGCCAAAGATCCGGTAAATTTCGCGGGCATGATCGCTTCAAATGTTATGCGCGGCGATATGGAGCTCGCGTCTTGGAACAACCTTGACTCGACAACGGCGTTCCTTCTGGATGTCCGCGAGGTACACGAATTTCGAGCAGGCACCGTCGAAGGCGCTGTCAATATTCCGCTCGGAGAGCTGCGTGCGAGATTAGGCGAACTGCCGAGGTCGAGAGAGATCTGGGTGAACTGCCAAGTGGGCCAACGCGCCTACTATGCATGCCGGATTCTGGCGCAGCATGGATTTCGCGTTCGCAATCTATCGGGTGGATATCGAACCTATCGTGCGCTCTACTCCGACGAAGCGCGCGAGCTTTCGAATGCTCGATAGCACGGGTGAATCTAAAGGTCTGAGTTGACTTGAAAACGCCATCAGCGGCGAGGCGCTGATTTATTCTTTTGCGTCTGTCACCCACTTTGGAGTGAACTCGTTCTTCGCAGCCTGCTGCTCGATCATCTTGCGCGCTTCAGCCACATGCAGGCGCATGAGCCGCTCGGCCTCGTCGGGAAAGTTGTGGTCGATCGCCTCAATGATGCGCAGGTGTTCTTCGTACACGACGCGCGGATCGCGCGAGGCACGGACCGCCATGCCCAGAACCCGATAGCCTTCGGCCAGGCGCAAGAGCACCTTGTTCCGCGAAAGATCCATGATGCGAAGGTGCATCGTCCGGTCGGCCGCTCCCATCTCGTCTTCCTTGTTCTCTTTCGACAGGTTCCAGATATGGTCGGCCATATTGCGCAGCGCAGCGACGTCGGCGCGAGAAACATATTCGCAGGCAAGGCGCGCGGCCAGGCCTTCAAGGAACTCGCGCACCTGGTACGCCTCGATCAAGCGGGCAGCATCCAGCTTGCCCACAAAGACGCCCAGCCGGTCGATCGATTCGACGAGCCCAAGCCACTGTAGCTCGAGCAAAGATTCCCTGACCGTGCCCTGGGCAACTCCCAATTCCTTGGCGAGGCTTTGTTGAGTCAGGCGCTCTCCCGGCTGGCTCTCGCCCGAAAGGATCCGGCGCTGAATCTCTTCGCGAACCTGGTGCCTGCCGACGGGATTCTGAACCGGCATATTCGAGTTCTCCTCTAGCTTGGAGCGTTGAGCCGCAGCGACTGGGGCAACTACGAGTACGCTGCCGATCCAGAGATAACGAGGTTCGATTCTTCTTTGAGATTAATAATACATTTGCGGCTCCGGGCCATCCGCCCCAAATCAATGAGGCGGATGACCCGTGAACCAGGGTGACAGGATGAAAGGTAAAGCGAGCCTAGAAGATCACCTTCAAGGCAAACTGCCAGACGCGCTGCGTGCCAAACTGGGATGGCATGTTGACGCTGCCGGTACTTTGGTTGGTGGTTGTAATCGTCCCGAAACTGGCTGAAGTTGGGTTCGACGTAGCTGGATTTCCGAAGTTCGTGTGGTTCCATGCGTTGAACGCCTGTGCCTGGAATTGTCCATGCACCCGCCGTTCGGGAAGGATTTCCTTGAAGACCGAAATGTCAGTGCCCTGGTAGCCAGGCCCGCGTAACGCATTGCGCGGCATGTTGCCGAACGATTGCACGTTGCCATTATTCTGCGGCAAAGGGTTTTGGCTGAATGCCAGCCTGTTGAGCCATACAGTCTTGGGAGAGCCGGCCGGTGGCTTGATACTGACGCCCGGATTGCGCACCACATAGTCATTGCCTATGCCGGAAAGCGAATTGTCCACGCCGCTGGTGAGGGTCAGCGGCAAGCCGGTCTGCGAGGTGATAATGGCGTTCACCTGCCAGCCATTCACAAGATTGCCTGCCGCGTTGCTCACGTGCAAGCGCGGTACTACATAATTCAGCGACGCGGTGAAGCGGACTGCCTGGTCGAAATCGGCCACGCCGCGGGCGCTGTTGAGGTTAAATGGATTCGGCGGACCCGCTTGGCCCTCGGCTGCCGAAGAGGTGTTATCGATCGTCTTCATCCACACCAGATTCGAAAGCAGCGTGAGGCCATGGCTGGAGCGGCGCGTCACGTTGAACTGAAGCGAATTAGTCATGGCATACTCGTAGGCGTCCGCGAGCTCAACTGTAGCTAATCCAGGAAAGAGGCGGCGTGAGTTCTCGTTGCCCAGGGAGTCGATCGGATTGTCGTTGGGGTTGTAAATTGCCGGATTGAACTGCCGCGACCCCATGATGTGCTCGGCATGGTTGCCCACGTACGCAACGGACATGGCGAAGCTGTGTGTGAGGTCCTGTTCCACGACCAGGTTGTAGTTCTGTGTGTATTCGGCCTTTGAATTCGGATTGAGCACGCCGCCAGATAGCGGCAAAATGAATGAGTAATTCTTGAACTGCGAAGGACCGACGTGATTGCGCGGGAACGGATCGCCGCCAGAGAAGGTCGCATACACGTTATCCCATTGTGGTGGGGCAGGGATATTGAGATAAAGATCGACTGGTTGCATTGCATCGGTCCGCTGATAAAGCAGGCCCTCAGGATAGCCATAAAAGATGCCATATCCGCCTCGGAGTACCGTCTTACCGTTTCCGAAGACGTTGTAGGCGAAGCCCACTCGCGGTGCAAAGTCCTTCCAGTTCTTCTTGAAGACTGAGCTTTGCAGGCCTGGATCGCCGCCAAACCACATGCCCTTCGGCGCATTCGGAGCGACTGTGGATACGAAGCTCGGCTGATTCAAGTTGAATCCCACCAGCGTGCCGTTGTTATCGATGGGCGGCAGATACGGCTCCCAGCGCATGCCCAAATTGAGTGTTAACCGCGGCCTGACCTTCCAATCGTCCTGCAGGAACAGCGATGGGCGAAGTTCGCGGAGATACGCAGTCCGGCCGTTGTCCTCAAAGAAGCTGGATTCATAGCCGGTGTAGAAGTCTGCAATTACGTTTCCTGTTCTCTGCCCGTTGAACGTGTTGTCTCCGGGAGTATAAGAAAAGTCGTTCATGTCAACCCGGTCACGCTCAATGTCGCCACCGAAGCTCAGCGTGTGTGTATGCAGCAGCTTAACGAGCGTCGCCGTAATGTCAAACGTCGTCGCATCCTGCGTGAGGGCGCCACCGGAGAACACATTCACGAAGGTGGAGATGTTCGCCCGCACGCCAGGAAAGGCAACGACACTCTCGTTTGGGCTGCCGTAGTTAATGGTCTGCCCCAGGTCCTTCAGCGTCTTCAGTCCCGGCGCTTCAGGAATTTGCGTGCGCGCGCCGCGATAGGCACCCACGTAAAGCGCTCCGGTCAGCGTGTTCGAAAACACGTGTGCGTCGCTGATGACCAATGATTGGTTGCGGAACAGGTTGGCGGCAAAAAAACCAAGCGGAGCGGTAAATGGCCGCTGGTAGTTGTCCTGATTGTAGAAATATCGCTCGGAAAGGTGATCGTTTGTGCCCAGAGATTGGTCGAAGCGCATCAGGTATTGCGTGTTATCGACGTTGTTGTTGAGATTGGTGACTACCTTGCACTGGGTGGCGCTGGGAGTGCAAATTGCCTCTGATGCGGCCAGATATTGCTTGTTTACCGCAGCCGAAAGCGTGTCCATCGGCGTCGTGATCTTATTATTCGCGTATGCTACGCCGGTGACGGGATCGTGAATGCTGCCTGCCGCAAACGCGGAAAAGTCTCCGCTAAGCTCCGCCTGAGTAGGAACAAAAAAGGTGCCCGTATTGGGGGAAGACCGCTGCTGCAGGTCCTCAGCCGAGAAGAAGAAGAAAGCCCTCTTGCTCTTGAAGATTGGACCTCCAACCGTGCCTCCGAACTGATTCAGCTTGAAGGGCGGCTTCACGATCGCGCCGGCCGGGTTCTTCGATGGGAAGTAATTATTGGCGTTGAGCACCGTATTGCGGAAGAACTCCCACGCCTCGCCGTGCAATTCACTTGTTCCAGAGCGGGTGGAAAGCTGTACCAGTGCTCCGGAGCCGGCATGTTCGGCACTGTAATTCGCTGCCTGGATTGTGAATTCCTGCAAAGCGTCGGGATTCGGCATTTGCGGCACCGAATCGAAGAAGCGGTTGAGATAAATCGTGCCATCAAGCGTGTAGGTGTTTTCAGTCGATCGCAAGCCATTGACCGAAAGGCCGGTATTGTCCTGCTGCGTACTTTCCGTCCCGACCGTCGTTAATACTGCGCCGGCTGTCAAAGATGTCAGCTGCAGCGGATTGCGGCCGTTCAGCGGCAGGTCGCGCATCTGTTGCTGCGTAACCGATTGAGAAACAGTCGATGTCGTTGTCTCAATCTGTTGCGTCTCCGAGGTCACCGTGACCTCTTGCGTTTGAGCGCCGACCGCCATCGTGATCGGTAGATCGATGACCTGGCCTGTAATCACGTTGAGGCCCGGCCGGTTCTGAGTAGCAAAGCCGGCTGCCGAGATCTTCAGCGTGTAAGTGCCGATGGGCAGGTTGGGGAAAACGAAGATGCCGCTGTCGTTGCTGGCCGCATCTCGGCCTACGCCTGTGCTGGCTTCTGTTGCCGTGACCTTTGCATTTGCGATAGAAGCGCCGCTCGGGTCAGTCACCGTTCCGCGAATGGTGCCCGTGGACTGCGCAAAGGCGCGAGAAGCAGCGCCCAGAGAGAGCACCACTGCAAAGCTGGCGATAAGTAGTTTGCGAAGTGAGTTGTTCATCCTGTCCTTTCATAAGAGAAGCGCCGGTAAAAACGCCCCTCGTCTGCTGGTTGTTGAGTGCCTTCACGCTTTGTGCTGTCTCAGTCGTTGCAGCAAGTCGGCGTTCACATTCGTCTTGCCACCCAAACCTTCAACCTTGCGCCGGTTCGTGGTTTCTGGCCAGTCACCGCGATACCGTTACGTTTCACAACTCGTGAAACCACCTCCAGGGGGAAGCTTTGTTCGTTCCAGCCACAGGTAAGCCAATCATCCCGTGGCCTGGTTAGCGTGTTCACGTTGCCGCAGTTGCATCTCTGCGGGGCCTCTACGAAAGTTGCGTACAGAGTTGCTTGCTCCAATAGGATTCGAGCGCCATCATCACCGGGATGCTGGCCTCGAGTCCCGCGGAGAGTGGTGCGTTGATCTTGTCGCCCTTCACAATGGCGTCGATAAAGTTGCCGGCGTGTGCCTGCTCAAGGCTCTGCGACGCCTTTACCTCGACGGGCTCACCACTGTTCGGAGTAAAAAGGTAGCCCTCGCGCGTGATGTCGAGGGTGCCTTCGGTCCCTTCGAAATAAACCGAAGGACGTGGATTGCGAACAGAGAGAACCGTGGACTCGAAGTTGAGATTCCAGTCCTTGTATCTCACGGTAGCGCTCACGGTATCGGGGTTGGTCAGGTCTCCCTGTAGCACATAGTCCCCGCCCAGCGCCACCGCGGTCACTGGTTTCGCATCGTCCAGCATCCACTGCGCTACGTCGGCCCAATGCGTGAGAATGTCGGCCAGCAGCCCGTTGCCGTAGTCGTGGTAGGAGCGCCACGAGCTGTACCGCGACATTTCAAAAGGAACTTTCGGCGCGGGGCCCAGAAACAGATCCCAGCGCAATCCCTCCGGCTTTGGGGCATTCGGGATGACCCGCCGCTGCCACGGAAAGTTATGCCAGACTGCCCGCGCAAAAACCACGTGGCCGAGCTTTCCGCTTTCAAAATACTCTTGCCTGGCCTGCATGTAGTGCGCGCCGCTGCGCTGTTGCATGCCGCATTGCAGCAGTCCCTTGCTGTCTGCGGCAGCTTTTGCCAGAGCGTCCTTCTCGTGCCAGCGGTGCAGCGTGGGCTTTTCAAGGTACAGATTTTTGTTTGCCCCAAGGACTGCCGATGCAATTTCGACATGCAGGTGATCGGGGGTGGCGACGTAGACCGCGTCCACGTCCTTACGATCGAGCAGCTTCTGGTACTCGACTAAGACCTCAGCCTGCGCGACGTGATCCTTGAAACGGTCCTGGAAAGCAGAGACCTGCTTGTCATAGACATCACATAGTGCGCGGAATTCGACGCGGGAATCCTGCGCGAACGCGCGGCATACGTCGCTGGCGCGGCGGCCTGTGCCGATCACTCCGAGGCCGACGCGGTCATTGGCGCCGGAAATAGCAGCATAGGCGCGTGCGTCCATGCTGCGCGCGGCCACTGCGGCCGCTGCTCCGGCATACAGAAACTCACGACGATTCACGATGTAAATGCCTCCTTCATCGCCTTATAGGCGGGGGCGATCACTTTCAATCCGGTCTGCGAGTGGTCGGCACGTTCTTCCTCGTTTTCAACCCAGCCTCTCCAACCTATTTGCTTAATGGTGTCAGCAACCTTGCGAAGCGGAAAATCACCCGTCCCCAACTCGACATATTCATCGTTTTTGAAATCGCGCAGGTGGAAACCGATGATGCGGGCGGAGTGCGCACGGATAAACGCCGGAACATCGGCTCCGGCGTGGAAGGCGTGGCCGGCGTCGAGCACAAAGTGAACGAGCGAAGGATCGGTCTGTGTGTAGAGCGCCTCAATCTCACCGACCTTCGATTGAAACTCCCACCAATGATTGTGATACGCCGCCGTGATGCCGGCGCTTCTTGCAAATCGTCCAGCGGCGTTTAATCCCTCGATCTTGTGCTTCAGTTGCTCAACGTCGCCAGCAGGCGCGCCGCTCAGGATCAGATGCTTTGCGCCAAGTGCTGCTCCGCCGCGGGCCACAGGCTCATAGATCGACGGCGCTGCGATTCTCGTGTTGGGATCGTACATATCAAAGCTCGGAAGAAAAATATGAATCCCAAAGAACGTGAGACCGGTTTGTTCAATCTGGTGCCGCGCCGGAGCCGGATCGCCAAACTGCGCATTCACGTTGCGGAAGCCGACTTCGAATCCCTGATAACCCACATGCTTGATTTGGGCGAGCGCGTCAAGAAAGGTCTCAAAACGCTTGGGATCGATGGGAAAGGCGTTGAGTTGAACGCCAAAATGAACGCCAGCCGGCATGTGGGCGGCCTGGGCCAGCGCGCTCTTCGGCCTCAGCGCCGGTAAGCTGCCCGCGGCGAGTATCCCCATCGTCTGCAGGATTTGTCTTCGTGTCATCTCTTCCATCGTTCTTCTCGTTTTGGAATGTCGCATAAACAGAAAACCCACCGCGCCGTTTGGCGAGTGGGTTGCCGGAGGTCATTGCGTGATTCTGAAGTCAGTCCGAGGCACACACCCGCCGCAATTTGTGACACAGACACATTGCGATAGCGGTTGTGAGGTTCATCGCAGCCTGAATCGATGAGAGTTTCGCGTCCGGCGCAACAACGGGCAACAGAGCGCTCGGGTAAACACACTTTAGGGTCTGTTGCCGATCGTGTCAACTTGAGCCGTTTTTTCTGCTCACACTGCTTCATCGCAATTCCAAATAATTGCCGCTGAGTTCGGGCGCGTACTGAGGAGCAATGACGAGCCATGATCCGCCCGACTGCGAACGGGTCCCGACGATTGAGAACTCTTGCGGAATGATTTTGGGGCAAAAACAACGGTCTCTGAGTCGGGCCGAATTATAGGCAGGCGCATTAAGCGTTGTCAATCAATTTCAATCGATTTTCCCAGGCGCCTTCGCCTCCGTACGGGAAATGCTGACTTCAGCATCTTTCATATTCACGTAATACACAGAAAACAAATATATTACAGGCGACCATCGCCCGTAAGGCTTCGCGGTTCCGCCATTGCTGCTCGAAGGGAACCGCGAGAACCGACGACCAAAACCGAGGGCCTGAATGCCAGGGTACGCGACACGTACGTTAGGTTCTCAGAAGGACGAAAAGCGAAATATTCTGCCGAGGCAGCCTCAGTAGCGCCAACCGAGGCGCCGTACTCATGGCTGATAGAGCGCCGTTCTTCTTCTGTTTAAGCTCGAAAGCAATATCCGAATCATTGATTATCATTTGTAATCGATTGACATCGGAGAAACAGATCCTATATAGTCTTTTCCGACTCGCTCTCGCCAAACCAAGGGTCCATACATCCTGAAGTTATCAGGCAGAAGGTCGGCGCGACCTTCAGGAAAAAGCGGCCGCAAGGCCGGCCAAGCGGAAGGTCCTGATTACGCCACGAGTCACTATGCAGGTTTAAGTACGGTTCGCACAATTCCCTCGCGGATCGTAGAGTGAGCCCTGCGCAACGCCGCTGGATAACCGCAAACGGGGGAGAGATGCCCATCAACCTGACGCCGGGAAAGATCGCCGGATTGAAGGCAGTCTCCGATTCTCGCGGCGTTATCGCGGCACTCGCTATGGACCAGCGCGGGCTCCTGAAGAACATGCTGGCGCGCGAGTTGGGAGTCAACGAGCCGCCCGC